>ERZ1463036.262-NODE-262-length-11825-cov-22.976126_pt1 | contig 11825 bp, 12 predicted proteins | sample MGYA00564485_ERZ1463036 | MGnify/ENA primary metagenome ERZ1463036 (study PRJEB39244, sample SAMEA3635127) | Helicobacter pylori | study: EMG produced TPA metagenomics assembly of PRJEB11511 data set (Assembly of a 5300-year-old Helicobacter pylori... | reverse complement strand
AAAATATTCATTAGAAACTAAGATCAAAGCAGTACATGATGTGTTGAAATTGGGTATTTTTGCCCATCCCCCCGAAAAGGGGAATAGGCAAATCACTAATTCAATATCCTCTGAAATATAGCCATTCCAAAACTAAATGCCTATATTTATGTTTCAAAACATGTACTAGCCATTTGACATATGTCATAAAGAAATAAGATGTACTTATGACACATAAAAACAACGAATAAGGACTATTTCACAAAGTACACTTTTTGAAATAGTCCTTATTCTCCCTTTTGGAGGTGATGGGCAAAAACACTCTTATTGGACTTAAGGATACATATTTTGGAAAGTTCCAATTTCTGATTTTTTTACTCCACCTTTCAGGATGATTTTCTTTTGCTTTTGCATACACTTCTTTTCTGATCTATAATATGTTTATCTAAACTATAATGACGCTGGTATGGGGTCAAATATTTGATGCCATTATGCATATGAACATGGTTGTACAATAGACAAACCTGGTTACCCATTTCCGTGCGTCTAAAATGTTTGTAAAACCACCATTAGGAAATGAGGGTACATATTTCATTGTCTTGAATAATAATTCTGAGAAAGAAGAATGCGTTTAACAAGGATCTGGGCATATTACGCATTCTCTGTTTCCCAAACTTGGTTTTGTGCGGTTGCTATGTGGGTAGGAGGAACTCTTTTCATAAATGCCTTTGTTTATCTTTTTATCTAGAAAAACTCTAGTTATACTTTCTTTTTCAGAACCAGTTACTCTTGTAAGTACTTCATTCTTTATTTTTTCAGAGTACCCAGTTTTCGCCATGCTATATTTCTCTTCTCGTAAAGTCTATACTATATTTTTCTCTACGACAACTACCTTAACACATAGGGCTATATCGTGTTTTAAATTTCTACACTTCAAAGAGCAAAAAGACATTGTGAACTAAATCCAATCGAAATTCCTCATACTATATCAAAAATATAAGTGAGACTCAACACATTGATGCAAAGATAAGAACAAGCCTTGCTAAAAATTACATACTACACCTATCAAAAATAATGCCTTCCTATTCCATTTATTCTTCATTACATATAAAAATCTTCTATAATTCTATTGACAAATTGTCTAAACGATAATACAATAATGTTGAAACGACAATGCAAACGATAACATACGTAAATGAAGTGTAATAATGAGTGATACAAAAAAAATAGTATAAGATGCAATGTTAAATTAATTTAGAGGTGTATGGAAATGGATAGTAAAGAAAGGCAAAAAGAGATTGTTGATTATATAAATGTAATTAATAAAGTTTTTATAAATGAATTGATTCTGAAATACAATAAGTCTGAACAAACAATTAGAAATGATTTAAGGTTTTTAGAAACACAAGGTCTTTTGCAAAGAATCCACGGGGGGGCAATAAAAAAAGAACAATTAAGTGAGAATCCTTATAAAAATCGTATTTTGAAAAATAATAAAACTAAAGAATTAATTGGAAAGGTTGCTTCAAAGTTGATAGAAACAAACGATGTTATATTTTTGGATTCAGGAACCAGTATATTAGCGTTGGTAGAAAATTTCCCTGAAAATAAGAAGTTTAAAGTCATTACTTCCGCACTTCATATAGCTAATGAAGCAAATAAATTTGAAAATATTGAAGTTCATATAATTGGGGGTATTTTAAATTCAAATTTAAAAGAAATTTATGGATCCAAAACTATAAGTGAAATCAGTAATTTTAATGCTAATAAAGCTTTCTTAAGTATAAGTGGATTTGACATAAAAAAAGGGTTAACAGAAAATCATATACTATCAGCTGAGGTAAAGAAAGCAATGTTAAAAACTGCCCAACAGATAATTGTTCTAGCTGACTCAAGTAAAGAAGGTAAAGTCAATTTTGAAACAGTTGCGACATTTGATGAAGTTGATATTTTTATAACAGATAATAGAATATCTCAAGAATTTAGAGATGATCTTTCTATTTATAATACTGAATTGGTAATTGCCAATGAATAAGATAAAATATTTGATTAAGGAAATCTTTCATTAACGTCAAAATATAAATTGACAGTTAACAATTTTAAGAGGTTAATGAATGCTTTTATAGAAGAGGTTAAACCCATATTGCAAACGTATACGTATAAATAATTTTAATTAATAAATTTAAAACAAACAAAAGGAGGGACCTATAATGATTCGTAAATGTATTGTAATGAAGGTTTTCAGTGGATTTCATGCTGAGTATAAAAGACGTCATGATGAAATTTGGCCTGAAATGGTTAAAATGTTACATGAATATGGTGCAAAAAACTATTCTATATTTTTGGATGAAGCCACAAATAGTCTTATTGCTTATTTAGAAGTAAAAGATGAGCAATTATGGAGTAAAAGTGATAGTACAGAGATATGCCAAAAATGGTGGGCTTATATGAAAGACGTTATGGAAACAAATAAAGATAATAGCCCAGTTTCAATTGAGTTAAAAGAATTATTCCATCTAGAGTAAAAAAGAGGGGTAAAATTAAATGAGTATTAAAGAAGAAAAACAAATGACTGTTAAGGAGAAAAGTAAATTAACTTGGAAAACAACTATTTCGGCATCCATGGCAAATTACATTGACGCAGGTTCTATAGTTGCTGGAGCTGCAGGTTTATCATTATGGACGAAATATCTTCATATGACAGATGTGAAGCTTGGATTATTAAGTGCTTTAAGTTCCAATGCTGTTTCAGCAGCTATAGGTGCATTAATTGGTGGTTATATTTGTGATAAATATGGACGTAAATTGGTTTATAATTTCTCTATGTTATTTTATATGTTTGGTATGTTATTTATTATTTTTTCACAGAATTTTGGAATGATGTTAACTGGGTATATAATTGTAGGGTTATCAGTTGGTGCTGACATTCCGGCTTCTTGGACAACTATTGCAGAAGGGGCTCCGGCTAAGGAAAGAGCGAAACATTGCGGTACAGCACAGCTTGCATGGTCAGCTGGACCAATTATTGTTTTGATTTTATCAGTGGCACTAGGAAATCTAGGACTACTTGGTAGTCGTATAGTTTTTGGACATTTATTTGTAGTGGCTCTCATAACTTGGTTAATAAGAAGAACATTGCCAGAATCTGAGTCTTGGTTAATTCAAAAGGAAAATGAAAAAAAACTTATAGCAAAAGGTAAATTCCAAAAGGTAACCATTAAGGATATATTAAAACCAGTAAATTTCAAATCAATATTGTTTTTGCTTGGTGTATATTTATTCTGGAACTTGGCAGCAGGCACAATGGGGTTCTTTATGCCTTTAATTTATCAAACAGTTGGTGGGGTTTCAGCGCAAGTGGCTAATTTACTTCAAGCAGTATTATTCGGATTTACAGCTATCGGTACTTATTTTATATTCATGAAACTCGGAGATAAAGTTAATCGTAAAGTACTATATGCAGCTGGAGCTATAATGGCAGTTGGTGCATGGTCAATATTCTTATTGCCAGCATCAAGTATGAACGCTAGTATGCTTGTTATATTTGTTGTTGTAAATGGACTTTCTTTTGGATTTGGTGCACAACCATTCTATCAATTATGGGCCAGTGAACTTTTTCCAACAAAATATAGAGCAACAGCTCAAGGTGTAATGTTCTTTGTTGTTCGTATTGCACTTGGTATATGGAGTTTTATTATTCCAAGCATTATGAGCAAGTTTGGTTTCCAATTGGCAGCAGCATTCATGGTAGGATTCCTTATAATTAGTGGAGTAATTGGTGTTGTATTTGCTCCAAGAACTTCAGGTAGGTCACTGGATGATATAGAAAAGGAACGTTACGGAAGCATAATTTAATATATTTTTATAGTCATTGTAGAATTGTCTATTGAAATTTAGGAAGTAAAACTTAAAATATCATAGGCTTACAAGTTAAAAATAAAACTTATAAGCTTATGATAAACATATGTAGAAGTGTTTAATAAGAAATTGAGGTTTAAGATTATAGAAATGAATCATAAAAATTGAAAGAGTATATTTGCAGAAGGAAGGAGGTAAGTTATGGAATACTATTTGGCAATAGATATTGGAGCCTCTAGCGGAAGACATATTTTGGGATATATGGAAAATGGGAAATTAAAATTAGAAGAGATTTATAGATTTAGAAATGGAATTAGCAAAGTTGACGATGAATATTGTTGGGACATTGATCAATTATTTAATAATGTAAAAGCAGGGATTAAAAAATGCGTGGAGCTCGGGAAAATCCCGAGTACTGTAGGAATAGATACTTGGGCAGTTGATTTTGTGCTTCTAGATAAAAATGATGATATTTTAGGTAATGCAGTATCTTACAGAGATGATAGAACAGAAGGCATGATGGAAAAAGTTTTTAAAATTATTCCTAAAGATATGTTGTATTTATATACAGGCATCCAGTTTCAAAGATTTAATACTATATATCAATTAATGTCAATCAAGAAAAATAAGCCTAAAATTCTACAAAAAGCAAAGACATTTTTAATGATCCCTGATTATCTTAATTTCCTACTTACGGGGAAAAAAGTTAATGAGTACACTAATGCAACAACAACCCAATTAGTAAATTCTTTTGATAAAACATGGGATCTAAAAATTCTAGATGATTTAGGAATTAAAAAAGATATTTTTCAAGAGATAAAGTTACCTAAAACAAATCTCGGTACTTTACGTGAAGATTTAGTTAAGGATTTAGGTGTTGATATGGAGGTAATACTTCCTGCAACCCATGATACGGGTTCAGCATTTATATCATCAGTATGTAATGATAGTGATAGTATTTATTTAAGCTCCGGTACATGGTCGTTGATTGGGCTAGAAAATAGATTCCCATTATGTGTTCCACAAACTATGGAATATAATTTTACGAATGAAGGTGGAATAGATAATAGATTTAGATTTTTGAAAAACATTATGGGACTTTGGGTAATTCAAGAAGTCTCAAAAAATCTTGAGAATAAATATTCTTTTGCAGAGTTAGTCGATTTAGCAAGAGCAAAAGTAGATTTTACTTCAATAGTAGATGTTAATGATGATAGATTCTTAAAACCAGAGAACATGATAAAAGAGATACAAGATTATTGCATTGAAACTAACCAAAAGGTTCCAGAGGAAGTTGGAGAGATCGCAATGTGTGTGTATAATAGTTTGGCCCATTGTTATAAAAAAGCTGTTTCTAATATTGAAGAGATATTTGAAAGAAAATTCAAGAGAATAAATATTTTCGGTGGAGGATGTCAAAACAATTTTTTAAATGAATTAGTTGCAAATGTCACTGGGAAAGAAGTTATAGCTGGACCAATTGAAGCAACAGCAATAGGAAATATAGCAGCTCAGATTTTAAGTCAGGGTATTTTTAAAGATTTAGGAGAAGCAAGACAAGCTATTAAAAAATCATTTGATATTAAAATATTTGAACCTAATGAAATTTAAAGTATAATGAAAATTTCAAATCATAAGGGAGGCAGACGTAAATGAATATTAAAGAAAAGTATGAGATTTCTAAAAAAGAATATGAAAAGTGGGGACTTGACGTAGATAAAATTTTAGAAGAACTTAATAAGGTTAAAATATCAATTCATTGTTGGCAAGGAGATGATGTGACTGGTTTTGAAAAAAGCCAAAATGCTTTATCTGGAGGAATAGCAGCAACTGGTAATTATCCAGGTAAAGCTAGAAATGGTGAAGAATTAAGAAAAGATCTAGATAAAGCTTTAAGTTTAATTCCTGGAAAACATAAAATTAATCTTCATGCTATATATGCTGAGACTGATGGAGAAGTAGTTGAAAGAGATGAAATAAAGCCTAAACATTTTAAAAAATGGGTAGATTGGGCAAAAAAAAATGGACTGGGTCTTGATTTCAACCCAACAATATTCTCACATCCCAAAGCAGCAGATGGATTAACGCTATCTAGTCCTGACAAAGAAATAAGAGACTTCTGGATAAGACATTGCAAGGCATGTAGGAAAATTGGAGAATATTTTGGCCGTGAGCTTGGACAAACTTGTCTAACAAATATTTGGATCCCAGATGGTTATAAAGATATCCCAAGTGATAGAATGGGACCTAGGAAAAGACTTAAAGAATCTTTAGATGAAATATTTACACAGAAAATAGACAAAAAATATAATCTTGATTGTGTTGAATCTAAGGTATTTGGACTCGGTGCAGAAGCTTATACAGTAGGTTCAAGTGAATTCTATATAAGTTATGCAGCAAAGAATAACATAATGTCATTAATGGATACAGGACATTATCATCCAACAGAAGTTGTCTCAGACAAGTTATCTGCAATGCTATTATTTAATGATAAAGTTGCACTTCACGTAAGTAGACCAGTAAGATGGGATTCAGATCATGTTATACTTTTTGATGATGAGATTAAAGAACTATCTAAAGAAATTGTAAGGAATGATGCATTAGATAGAGTTATTATTGGACTTGATTTTTTCGATGCAAGCATAAACAGAATAGCGGCATGGACAATAGGGGCAAGAAATATGATAAAGGCATTACTTAGCGCAATGTTAACACCTAATGAAAAGTTAAAAGAGTTACAAGATACTGGAAACTTTACAGAAAGATTAGCTTTAATGGAGGAGTTCAAAACTTATCCAATGGGTGATATATGGAATTACTATTGCGAGAAAAATAATGTCCCAGTAGCTGAAAAATGGCTTGATGACATTAAAGATTACGAAAAAACTGAATTAAGTAAAAGAAATTAACTAAAACCAAATAAAAATAGATATACTATTTTATTTGACTTATTTTTATTTGTAACATTATGAATATGCGAAGTAACAGAATACTGATTTTAGAATTTTTTAATAAAAATGATGATAGGAGATCAATATGAGTATAGAAGATATGAAATTTATACAAAATTTCAAGAAAATTACAAATGATGCATGGCTTAAAGGTTGGCATGAACGAAATGGTGGAAACATATCTTACAGATTAACAAAGAATGAAATAGTATCAGTTAAAGAATTTATTAATGAAGATTCAACAAACACAGCAATTGGTGTAACTGTTGAGAATCTTGCGAATGAGTATTTTTTAGTAACTGGAAGTGGAAAATTTATAAGAAATATGACGGTTTCCTTAGAAGAAAATGCAGGAATAATTAAAGTTGATGAAAAGGGTGAAAACTACAAAATAGTTTGGGGTTTAGTAAATGGAGCAGTCCCAACAAGTGAATTAACGTCACATTTAATGAGTCATTCAATAAAGAAAGAAAAAACTAATGGAACTTACAGAGTTATAATGCATTCTCATACAACAAATGTCATAGCTTTAACATTTGTATTGCCACTGGATGGTAAGGTATTTACAAGAGAATTGTGGGAGATGGCCACAGAATGCCCTGTAGTATTTCCAAGCGGTATTGGTGTTGTTCCTTGGATGGTTCCAGGGGGAGCTGCAATTGCAAAAAAAACTGGCAAATTAATGAATGATCATGATGTTGTAATTTGGGCACACCATGGAATGTTTTGTGCTGGTGAAACTTTAGATTTAACTTTTGGCCTTATGGATACAGTAGAAAAATCAGCTGAAATCTTAGTTAAGGTATTATCTATGGGTGGAAAGAAACAGACAATAACGGCGCAAAACTTTAGAGATTTAGCAAAAGCTTTTAATGTTAGTATTTCAGAAGAGTATTTAGTTTGATGACTCTACATTTAAGTTTATAGTTCCTGTTTAATTATAAAAAACATAGCATAAAAGGGGATTTTTTGATGTCAATAGAATGGTTTTAAATGAAATCACTCTGACCCCATAATTGAGCTATACCCTTAAAAGTATACAAATAAAAGAAATGTACCTAGAAGAGTGATGAAATTCGAATTATTTATCACTCTTTTTTTTACTAATCCTAACAAGTTCATTTTTCTTAAATACAGCAGGTATTAGATATCCTAACTTTTTCTGAATTCTTACATTATTATAGTAATCATAGTATTTCCATGTTTCTCTTATAAAGTCAACTTTGCTCACTATACTTATGTTAGGATTGTATAAGACCACACTCTTGTAGCAACTAAAGAAACTTTCCATAGGGGAATTATCAATAGGAGTTCCTTTCCTTGACATGCTCTGGATGAAATTTCTATCTTTAAGTTCATTCTGAAACATAAGATTATTATATAGAGTCCCTTGGTCAGAATGAATTATAGTACCTTCTGGTAATGATTTATCTAAGATATTCTTAAACGATTCTCGAATGAGTTCTCTAGTCTGATAACTTTTAATTGAAAATCCTTCTAACATTCCTGTATGAATATCTTTAACTGCGGATATGTATATTTTTTTTCCTGTATCTTATACTCTGTAACGTCAGTTACCATCTTATCAATTGGGCAACTCGTATTAAAATTTCTAACAAGCACATTTTTTTTAGGATGTGGATCTCCAGGTTTCTTATACCGCTTTTTAATCTTTATTACATATAAATATCTATTGTGTGACATTAAACGATAAACTTTCTTATGGTTTAGTTTAATACCATATTCAGATGACAACGCAGCTGTCATCCTCTCTACTCCATATCTACCATAGTGTTTGATATATAACTTTTTAATGTATTTGACAACTTCTGCATCTTTTTTTGATTCCTCTAACATAATCATTTTTTTACTCAACCATCGGTAATATCCTGACCTATTTAATCCAGCAGTCTTAAGTAGTAAAGTTATGGGATATCTACTACTTAGTATCTCTATCACTTCGTAATAATTTTTTTTACAAAGGTAAAAATCGAACATGAGAAGATGGTTGATGCTATTGAATTATTTATGTAGTAATGGGGCAGAAATTTCAGTTACATAAGCTATAGTTTACCAATTTAAGTTTAATTCATCACAACTAGCATTACCTTCGGTAAAACGGTTCTTTGCATCAGCTTCATTTTCTACTTCACGGAATATCTCATATACTGTATTTTTCAAATCATCAATATCTTGATATAACTAAACGATAGAATTTTTAATTAAACTAAACAATAGCGATTCTAAAATGCAAAGCATACATGGATAAAGGTTATAAGTGGGTAGTAGATATTAATTTAGAAAAATATTTTGATACTGTAAATCATGATAAATTAATAGGATTGATTTTAAGGAAGTAAAAGATATTAGGGTTATATCCTTAATAAGTTGATAGTATCGATATTGCAGAAAGGTTCAAAGATTATTTTATTAATACTCCAAAATCAAAGGAATGGTGGATAAATTTATTAAAAATGATTTGAACTTAAGTGAATAAAAAATAATTATCAGTAATTACTTTTTAATGAAGAAACTTATTAGACTGCTAAATAAATCAAATGCAATTTAGTAAGTTTGGAAGGAATAAGTTATGAAAGAAATTAATACAAAAATGCAAGTTGTAAAAGAGCTGATAAATAAAGCAAAGAAAAACAATACATTGACATATAAAGAAATAATGGATGAACTAGGGGAAATAGAATTTAGCCCTGAACAAATTGAGAAAATTTATGATGTGCTTGCAACAATCGGTATTAAAATAATAGGGGATATCGATAACATTGAAGTTCAAGAAGAGAAACTTGATGTAAGTGTTCCTGAACAAATTGCAATAAATGATCCTGTTAGAATGTATCTAAAAGAAATAGGAAAAGTGACACTTTTAAAATCAAGTGAAGAGTTAGATCTTGCTAAAATGATTGAAGATGGTGACCTTATAGCTAAAAAGAAACTTGTAGAAGCAAATTTAAGACTAGTTGTTAATATTGCTAAGAGATATATTGGTAAAGGAATGTTATTTTTAGATTTGATACAAGAAGGCAATTTAGGCCTCATTAAGGCAGTAGAGAAGTTCGACTTTAGAAAGGGCTATAGGATTAGCACTTATGCTACATGGTGGATTAGGCAGTCAATAACAAGGGCTATGGCCGGCAAAACAAGAACTATTAGAGTTCCGGGTTATATGATAGAGACTATTAATAAACTTAATAAAGTATATAAACAGTTATTTCAAAAGTTTGAACGAGAACCTTTTGCTGAAGAAATTTCAAAAATGATGGAAATTCCAGAAGAAAAGGTAAGACAAATAATGAAAATTGCACAGACGCCTATTTCACTCGAGACACCTCTAGGTGAACAAGGAAATACTAATCTTGGTGATGTTATTCCAGATACTGAAGCTCGGTCACCATCACAAGCTGCGGTTCTTACAATGCTTAAGGAACAACTAATTAATGTATTGGAGACTTTAACTCCAAGAGAAGAAGAAGTTCTAAGACTTAGGTATGGACTCGATGATGGGAGAGATAGATCTCTTGAAGAAATCGGGGATAGATTCAGTTTATCAAGAGAACGAATAAGACAAATTGAATCAAAAGCTTTAAGAAAACTTAGACATCTAAGTAGAATCGAAAAACTAAGGGATTACCTCGATTAATGCACTATAATTTGAATTGAATCCCTTGTTAACTATTTAATCGTTGCCATACCCTTCCAGTTCATATTATTCTTATGACTTTTCAAATTACAATCATCCATTGTAATGTTTTAATACTTCATTAATTAATTTCTAACTGTTAAATAAACTCGAAAATATAGAAATCCAATTGAGAACGAAGAATATGCACTATATATACATAGAAAGCACATAGAAAAGTATGCTAAATGGCAGTAAATAGTCACAATATAGAGCTATTCTCAATACGAGCTTCGCGAGAAAATTATTTAGCGAAAATCGGAGTGAGAATAGGGCTACTATTTTTTAAAAAGGTTCTCGCCGAATCGGTGTTTATCAATTATTTTCCTCACTATATTTTATCCCATTCAGTTTTTTTAAATTTTATAAATTTAAGCATACTATTAATAAAATCCTTATCAAATCTTCTATAGTTTTGTTCTTTTAACCATTCTATAGTTTCTACATAATGTAGATTGCAAGGATCATTGTAAATCTTCAAAAATTCGTCATAACCACCTAAACCGCCAACATCTTCTGGGGGGCAGTTTTCTTGCCCATCAATCAAAACAGGATAACCATAATGATAATCTTCTAGTATCATTTCTAATGTAATGAGATGCTGCCAATCATCACCAAAATCATAGGTATAATGAAATGTTTTATACTTTTCAATATATGTATCAATTTTAATTGTTTTTGGTTGCCTAACGATGGTTTTAATATGGTGCGCTATAATACCAAATGGATCATTTTTCCCATTCAACTTGACATTTTTATATTTATATTTATAAAACTTATTTTCATTATAAGATTCAATATTATTGGTAATACTCAAGTTTTCTGCTCTTAGATCAAATTCATAAAGATGCATTTCATTTATAAAGCTCGCCATCCACCCCATTGAATTTTGGATAGTCTCATATAATCGATAAAACGTGGCTCCAGCAGGAATAATCACTCTACGCCATATGAGTGGGTTTGATCTTACAAGTTCTATTTTTATTTGATATGCTTTCATCTGAAATCAGTCCTCCTAAAAATTACACACTTCTTAAACGTTATCGATAAGTAGTTAGATGCATTTAAACAATTTTAGAGCTTTACAATGGCTATTTAAGCCTACTTTATTATTCTTAATGTAATTGTATCACTCTCATATATTGTTTGTTACTTACTTTAGTTATCGCTATGTTTAGTATAATATATAATCACAACACCTTTATAGCAATAGCACATTAAATAATGTTTGATCGATAAAAGCTTAATTATATTAAGATAATCTTTTATATTCATTTACGGTAATAATTGTATGAAATATTTTATTTTCATTAAATAAAAAAACAAACTTTTTGTGATACGTA
>ERZ1463036.261-NODE-261-length-11836-cov-24.214243_pt1 | contig 11836 bp, 9 predicted proteins | sample MGYA00564485_ERZ1463036 | MGnify/ENA primary metagenome ERZ1463036 (study PRJEB39244, sample SAMEA3635127) | Helicobacter pylori | study: EMG produced TPA metagenomics assembly of PRJEB11511 data set (Assembly of a 5300-year-old Helicobacter pylori... | reverse complement strand
TGCAATCTTAGGATACTATATTTGTTGGAGTTTTATTATTGTAAAAATTAACTAACACAACCAGTTAATTAACTTACAAACATACTATATCTAAGTTAAAATACTATTTTTAAAAAAATGATAAAAATATTTATACAAATCCTACTAACTAAATTAATAGTATAGTTTATTTTGTAAATACTTAGCTATTATAATATTATGATAGCTAAGTATTTATATTTTTAATCTTTTTTACTTCTTAAATCTTTGTATGCTTCTTTCGCTAAACTTTCCATTATAGAGTTATAGAAACTCTTATTCTCAAATAACTTAGAAAAAGATTTCATTTGCTCCATATAACAAGCCTGTGCAATCTTTTCAAACTCTTTAGGGAATATATTATTCTCAAACATTTCTGAGTCATTATTCTGTGCTTGTTTTTGTAGTTTTTTATTATCTTTAACACACTTATTGTATAGACTTTCAACTATTACTCTATCCCCATCATTGAAGACACCTTCAAACCTATCGTTAATTCTTTTTAATATCTGTTCTAAAAGCTCATCTTCTTCTTTTTTCCTATCAGTATCTATAGATTTAACATTCTCTAATACTACAGGCTCTTGTTTCGGATTTAAAGTAATATCGCCTTTAAATGTTTGCTCTAACTTGTAAAATTCTAGTCTTAACTTTCCTTCTAAATCAATATCTATTCCACCATTTGAAGGTAATAGTTTAGATAAGTAATTAGTAAAGCTATATTCTTTATGGAGCTCTTTATCAAACATTCTAGTTATCTGAATTATATAAGAATACCATTTATTAAAGTTATTTATAGTTCTCTTAAACTTGAATTTATCCTCTTCATCAAGCTCATTATATCTATTTACAACTGGCTTTAATAAACTTGTCATCTTACCTAAATCAGTGTTATTTTGCTTTCCTTTTTTGAAGTTTATTTTGATAAATTTCTCTATATCTTCATCATTGTATAAATTAAACTCTCGAAGCATAGCTTTAGCTTTATATATTAAGTTAACATTAACTTCTTCATCTAATATAGTTTCTTTAAAATAAGGCTCAAATGATGCTTGTATTTCTTCTGTTGTGTTTACAAAGTCAAGTATAAATGTATCATTTTTATCTGGACAAGTTCTGTTAACTCTCGATAGAGTTTGAACTGCTTTTATACCCGATAATTTTTTATCTATAAACATAGTATGAAGAAGTGGCTCATCAAATCCAGTTTGGTATTTTTCAGCAACCACAAGAACATTAAAATCATGTTTGAACTTTTCAGGTAATTGCTTGTCTGAAATACTATTGCCATTTTTATCTATATTTAACTTAGATTCTGTATATTCTACTTCTCCATCCTTTACAACACCAGAGAATGCTACCAATATATCAACATCATCATAACCTTTTTTCTCAATATATCTCTTAAATTCATGATAATATCTAACAGCATGAAGTCTTGATGCTGTTACTACCATAGATTTAGCTCTTCCACCAATTTTATTTTTAGTTATTTCTCTAAAATGTTCTATAATTATAGCAGTTTTTTGTTGTAAATTATGAGGATGTAATGATTCAAACCTTCTAACTGTTTTAGTAGCTTTAGATGCTGGCACAGATGGATTATCAGGTGTATTTTTAGCTATTCTATAACAAGTCTTATATGTCATATAGTTCTTTAATACATCCAATATAAATCCTTCTTCTATAGCCTGTCTCATGGAGTATACATGGAATGGTCTGAACTTACCTTCTTCATCTTCTGACCCGAACATTTCTAAAGTTTTTTCTTTAGGTGTTGCTGTAAATGCAAAGAAACTAAGATTTTTGTGTCTACCATGTATTAAAAGTTCTCTTACTAATAAATCTTCACCATCTAATAACTCTTCTTCATCCTTACCCTCTATTTCTGCATATTCTTTTAATGCTTCCTCTGTATCTGCAAGTGCTGTTTTTAGTTTTAACGCACTATTTCCTGTTTGACTCGTATGAGCTTCATCCACTATAATAGCAAAGTTTCTTCCTATAGTAGAATCTACTTCTTGATATATTACTGGGAATTTTTGAAGAGTTGTTATAATAATTTTTTTACCATCATTTATAGCATCTCTTAAATCCTTAGAAGATTTCTTCTCCCCAATAGTCTCAACAAGTCCTGGAATATGGTCAAATCCAGATATAGTCTTTTGAAGTTGAGCGTCAAGCACCTTACGGTCTGTTATAACTATTACAGATGAGAATATCGGTTTATTATTTTCATCATGTAAATTAGCCATTCTATAACTTGTCCAAGCTATAGAATTTGATTTTCCAGAACCTGCACTATGTTGTATTAGATAATTTTTACCACTACCATTATTCCTAACATCTTCAACTAATTTAGAAACAACATCTAATTGATGATATCTAGGGAATATTATTTTTTTCTTAATCTTTTTAACTTCTTTTCCATTTTTTATTTCTTTTTCTTCATCTGCTTGAAGATGTATATATTTTTGAAGTATTTCAAGCAGTGAATCTTTTGTAAGGACTTTTTCCCATAAATAAGACGTAGCATATCCTTCTTTATTGGCTGGATTACCTGCTCCACCATCATTACCAGCACCATTACTACCTTGATTAAAAGGTAAGAAGAAAGTATTTTTACCATCTAGCTTTGTAGTCATATATACTTCATATAAGTCTACTGCAAAGTGAACTAATATCCTTTTATTAAATTGGAAACAAAGCTCCTTTGGATTTCTATTATACATATATTGAGTTTTACCATTTTCAACACATTGACCTGTTAATTGATTTTTCAACTCTAATGATATTATTGGAATACCATTAAGAGACAGCACCATATCTACAGAGTTTGTATTCTCTGTAGAATAGTAAAATTGCCTTGTACTTGTTAATATATTTTGATTGTATAAATCCCATAAATCATTATTTGTTCCTGATTCTGGTTTAAAATATGCTATTTTAAACTTTATACCTCTATATGTAAATCCATGTCTTAGAATATATATAAGTCCATGTTCTTCTATTTCATCATTTAATGCTTTATAAAATTTCTTTTCTGCATCAAAATTACATTGCTTTTCAAATCTAATCCAAGCTTTTTGTTGTGTATTCTTTATAAATCTTATAAGTTTGTCCATATCGATAGCTTTTTCTTTATCATATGTAGACATATCTCCTTTAATATACCCCCCATAATTTAGCATATAGGAGTGTATATCTTGTTCAAATCGTTTTTCATTACACTCAATCCCCATTATCGCTATATCTCCTTCTTACCTGTTACACATTCATATATTAGTGATTTTTTGAAATCTTCCAGTTCTACTATTAACTGTTCTTTTTGCTTTATTATATTTTCTATTTGCTTACACTTTCCATCTAGATATCGTGTTATCTCTAATTGCTCATCTATACTTGGTATAGCAATTTTAAAGTTTATCAATGATGATGAACTTATAGCGGGATAACTTACTCCATAAGAAGACGCTGAAACTAGTTCAGCAAAGCAATTAGATTTTACATAATATCCCAAGTATCCTGCTACAACATTTTTAGGTGTAAGTACTGCAAATCCAGTTGAAACAATTGTGTCAGATATATCTGGTATAGTAGCTATTGCTTTTAAATATGTTCTAACAGTTGATACAATAACATCATCCTTTTTAACAATTCTTCTTGCTCTAGAAGGTGCATTTTTAAACTTAATTCTTTCAGTTTTTTCAATTCCATTTTCAAATGTTACAGACCCAATTTCTATATAATTAAATTCATAATCGGAGTCTGTATTATCACCTAAAGACTGTGTATTTACATCTACTAAATACTTTAAAGGAATAACCGACCAGTGTTTAGGAATATCTTCAACAAATTCTATTCCACTTATTTTCATTTCCACATTTTTATTAAGCCCTTTCGTTACGGCTTCTGTTATTATAGATTGCTTGTATTTTTTATAATTTTCAATAGTTTCCAGTGTTTTTTCTATAATATCATCTATTTTAGATACGGTTTCATCTAAATATCTAACTATTCTATCTTGTTCCTCAATACTTGGGACAGGTATTTCTACCATATTTAATTTACTCATAGATATTCTCATTCTAATAGTATTTAATTTACCAGTACTTGATTCCTTCATCATAATTCCATTGCCTAATCCCATAAGACTTTTTTGAAAAACTGAAGATTGAAAGACATAGTTAAAGTACTCTATTTTATTTTCAATATTTCTTGTATAAAGCATATAATATACAGGACTCACACATCCAAAGTATTTTGATAATCCAACAGAACCCACAACTACATTCATACTATTAAGTACAATATCATTTTGGTATGCTAGTTTATAATCACTCAAATCTTCTTTAGCTTTATTTCCCCCACCTATTTTTTCACTATATGGTATTACACCTTTATCCATTGTTAGTGATAATATAAAATCTGTTTTTATAGGGCTGTTCATCTCTTTTCTTTCTTGTAATACTTGCTTTAATGGTTTTACTTCCCAATGTCCTGGTATCTCACCAATCCAATTAACACCACTATCTTTCATATTATTGCTCATTCTAATCACCTACCTTACCAAATAGAGAGCTTAGCGAACTCATAATATCACTTTCTAAATCATAAATTCTATTAGCTATATCATCTGATTTTTCTGGCTTACTATATTTATAAAAATATTTAGTAAAAGCTATCTCATAACCTACCTTAGTTTTATTCTTATCTATGAATGCAATTTCATTATACGGTTTAACTTCTTTTTCAAAATAAGCATCTATATCTTGTTCTAATGGAACATTTTCATTATCTCTTTTTTTAGAATCTATAACGATTTTTTTACCTTTTTTCATTATATTACCTTGCTCATCCAGCTCGGGCGTTTCAATAACTATTTTGTTATACCCAAAATCTATATTATCAAATATCTTAGATTCACAATATATATCATTATTTAATAAATATTCTTTGTTATCAAATTCTCCATATGCTTTTACTATAAGTTCTCTGCATAATTCTGTTATATCGTTTTTCTTGCTTCCTATTGACTTTCTTCTTTTTTCAAAACATTTTGAAGCATCTATTAACTGAACTTTACCTTGTCTATGAACAGGTTTATCCTTTGATATTATCCATATGTATGTTGATATTCCTGTATTATAAAAAGCATCTGTACTAAGCTGAACTATTGCATCTAGCCAATCATTTTCTATAATATATCTTCTTATTTCAGATGGTCCACTTCCTGCATCTCCTGAGAATAATGGACTTGCATTATGAATTATTGCCATTTTACCAGTATCTTTCAATTTTTTAATACCATTTAAAGTAAATAACATTTGACCATCACTAACAGCAGGAAGTCCTACTCCAAATCTTCCATTGTCTCCTTGTTTATGTTCTTCTTTAACAGATTTTTCAGCAACTTTCCAATTGATTCCGAACGGCGGATTACTTATTATATAGTCAAATGTATAATTCTTAAATTTATCATCTGCTAAAGTGTCCCCTAATTTCATATTTTCAGGATTACCACCTTTAATTAACATATCAGCCTTAGCTATTGCATACGTTGATGGATTTATTTCTTGTCCAAAACTTGTAACTTCTGCATCGGTATCAAGAGCTTTTAATCTTTCTTCCATACAACCTAACATCTGAGATGTACCCATTGTCATATCATATACAGTTTTCATAACTCCTTCTTGTGTTAAAGTATCTTTATCTTCTGCTAATAATAAATCTGTCATAAGATATATTATATCTCTGCTTGTGAAGTGAGCTCCTGCTTCCTCATTATAACTTTCCGAAAATCTCTTTATTAAATCTTCGAATATATATCCCATATCTACAGATGTTATTTTATCAGGTCCCATATATCCTTTTTGAGTATTAAATTCTTGAATTATATAGAATAACATATTATTATTAGCTAGATTCTTTATTTGCTCTTCAAACTTAAAGTTATCTAGTATATCTAATACATTATCGGAGAAACCTGCTAAGTACTTCCTAAAGTTATCTTCTATATTACCTGAATCTGCTAATAATGATTCAAATGTATACTCACTTATATTATAGAATTGATACCCTGATGCATTTGTTAAGAATCCATCTTTTACTTCAAAATGTTTTACATTTTCATATGTTTCCATAACTTTATCTCTTGTTGGTAATAAACAGTCATGGAATCTTTTTATTACCGTCATTGGTAATATTACATTTCCATATTCATGGGGTTTATATAATCCTCTTAATATATCAGCTATATTCCATATCATTGTAGCTTTTTCATTTATATTTATAGTTGTTTGGTTTTGTATATTTTGTTCCATCATTTAAACTACTCCTTTAATATATTTTTAGTAACTTTTTTAATTTACTAATAAAGTAGCACCATATAATCTATTGGTGCTACTATTCTTCCATCAATCTAATATATCTATATATTGTATTTTTACTCAACTGAGTTATACTCATAAATTCCTTCAAGTTTATTCCTCTTCTATCAATAGGTTTTTTACCTAGTTTTTTATCATTTTGATTTATCTTATACTTATCATAATGTTTTTTAAATATTTGTGGTATATCATCTTTAGTAATCTCTTTTCGTCCTAATGTCTTACCCTTAGACCTTGCATTAGCAAGTCCACTTTTTACACGTTGACTTATCATATTTCGCTCCATTTCAGCAAATACACCCATCATCTTTAACATGCCTTCTGTCATAGGGTCTAATTCACCTTTTGTGCAATCTACTACAAATCCACCTAATACAAGCTTTAGTTCTCGCTCTTGAACTAACTCTATAATATCACATAATTGCTTTGTACTTCGAGTTATACGAGATACTTCTGTACTTACAATTACATCTCCTTTTTTAACTTTTTCAAGTAATCTATTTAATTGTACTCTATCTATTTTAGTACCTGATTCGTATTCTAAATATATAGTTTCTTTTGTAGCTCCTAATTCTTTAAGCTCTTTTATTTGCCTTTCTATATTTTGTTTCGTTTCATCTGTACTACAACGTGCATAACCATATATAGCCATAAAATCCTCCTAATCAATCTGTACTATATGTATATATTATAAATAAAGTTCAAGAAAACATCAATTTATTTCTTGAACTTTATTTATAAATTACCATTTCTTCAATTGCAGTAATATTAATAATTATAGCAATTAGTCCATAAATAAAACCTTAATATATAGTATAATAAAAAAGTTCTATTTTATAATTGTTTGATTGAACTTTTCATTAAATCCTAAAATCATTAGTATCCCTAACTTATATACGCACCATTTTGATATAAAGTATAAATTATCCGATACTACCATCTAAATATAGCCAGCTATATCCTTTACTTGTCCATAATTTGTATTTAGATTCATGCTTTTCGACTTTTGTTGTTACATCTTCTTCTCTACCTAATAAGCCTCCAGAATTTATCAATCCATAGATTCCTTTATCTACTACAAATTGTCTTTCTTCATCTGTAAGTAAATCTAATCCCTTTATATCAGAGTCTATATCTACACCAAATATTGCCATTAAGTGAATTTTTTCAGATATATTGTATCCTTCCTTATCTAAGTTTATAGCTCTATATCTATTTTCAATTTTTCTATATGAATCCATCATTTTCTCCTCTCTTTCATTTAAATTATCATTTAATTAAATTAGATTACAACCTAATAAAGTAAATTTTTAATTATAGTAAAAAATGCATTTTTTATGTTTCAAAAATATTTTATATTAAAGTACCATATATAAAACTTATTTACAATACTCACTTGTTAAACTTATAACATATTTGTTGTTCACGTGCAATTTTATTCATATAAAAATAAAAAAAGAAGAATTACAAACTCTAGCATTTGCAATACTTCTTTATATTTCATTTACATTTCAGCTATAAATTTTAAATTCCCTAAATATTTTTTATAAATATCTATATCACATATGGATATTTTTATATCGTTTATATCCAATTTTAAATCCAACAAAACATTTCTTCCATCGAATTTATATGAATCTAATTTATTTCTTATGTAGTTATATTCTTCATTTATATTTTTCTTATTTAGTATAGATTTTACATTTTCTTTAGCTATTGCATCCCACATTACTATTTTAAATCTAAACTCTACATTAATTTCCTTGAATATTCCCCTCATAACAATGCATGATATTATAATATTATCTATTATTTTATTAATATTTTGACTATTATTTACATCCATTATTACAACTTCTATTATTTTTGTCTCTATTAAATCCGTTATACTCTGGATATGTATATTCGAGTTCAATAGTGTATCTATTGTTGCATTTTCTAATCTTCTTGCTTTATTAATATTATTTGAAATTAGAATACAACCATTACCATCTATATCAGTTGTATCTATAATATTATTTCTTCCGTATTCAAGATTATTAAGCATCTTATTATAATTTTCTACCCCTTTTAGGTATGCTTCTTGTTCATATAGATTTAAATTATATTTATTTATAAGCATCTCATGATAGAAAATACCTTTGGATTTATTATATATTAAGCTACTATTAGCATCATACATTTTATCAAGAAAGTTATCCCAACCATATATCTCATACGCATCTATTATCTTTATTATTCTGTCTACTTTAAAAACACTAGTAATAACTCTATTATCGATACTCTTAGGTGTAGATGCTACTTGATTGCTAGATTCTTTATTCAGTAGGAATCTAATAGCAAATTTTTTAAGTACAATTACTTTATTCTTACTATATAAAAAGTTTTGTTTCTTAATTATTTGTGCTTTTTCTAGTTCGTCTAAAGCTTTTCTTGTTTGATAATCGCTTATTGATATATTAAGTTTTCTCGATATATCATAAAATTGCTTTTGTAACATTACATTGTTACCCAATATGAATATCATCTCTAAATATACACGATATTTTCTACACAGTTCAATTTTTTCTTCATTCTTGACCATTTCTATCACCTCCTATAATAAATCAGTTCCTCATAGATTTTATTCTATATTTTTAACATTCTATAAATATAGCTTCTATATCTAATATTTTTAGAAATTTCTCCTTCTTATTTAAATCCCGTTCTCTATAAGCAGGCGATATTATTTCTATTCCATAAGCTACATTAGTTTCACGGTCAACTACAATTGCATCTATAGGTGAAATCTCACTATAACTTATACCTTTGATAAGTGATAAATCAACTTTATCATTTATTAAAGTTAAAGCTTCACTTTCAGTAATCCATTTGTATCTTTTCAAATCAAGATTCAAATATATTTCTTGAAGCTTGCTACAGTGCCTTATCGACCTGTATGTATAGCTTTTTTTTAATCCGTACTTCTTCGACATAATTTTTTTAGACTTAGTAGTTAATTTATAACCAGTTTTTCCATTCTCATAAACAGTCTCTATAAGACACATTTTTTTATATAAATTGATTTTATACTTTGATATATTCATAAGTTGTATACCATAATCCGTTATAACACCACAGGCATACAACATTTCAAAAAATTCTCTTTCTTTATTTTCTATAGTTTTAATCACCCTCTTTCATTAATTACAATTTAATAAAGGAAGGCTATATCAATTACTTACCTTCCTTCCCTTTTAAGATATCTCCTACTGGAGATACCTAATTATATTTAAATTAATTCAAATTTATAAATCTGAAGTCATTTTTTATTAATTTTATATATCAAATGGATTTTTTATATGAAAATTTCTTTCACCATATAGGTATTCTCTACTTTTAGGAATAAGGATTGGATTTATATTAAGTTCTTCTAAAATATCTATTGCTTTTTTAAATTTATACTTAGTGTATTTAGTTTTATTATCTTCATCCATTATTTCTTTTGCTCCACTGATACCATTTTCAGATACATCTATAAGAAATCCCCTCACAAATTCTTTATCTTTTTCTTTTATATAACTTTGATTTATTATTTTACTAGCCTCACGTATATTATAATAATCTCCTCTGTATACTATTTTTTGTATGTTAGATAACATATATTTTATTTGTAGTTCTTCATTGAAATAGTATTTTAAATCTTTCTCTATGTTATATTTTCTTTTATTATAATTTAAATGTTTATTTAATAGCCTTACCTCAAATCTTAATATATTTTTTTCGTAATCCTCGCAATGTTTATTATTATCCTCTCTCTCTTGCTCTTTATCATAGATTATTACTTGCATACTCTGTGAGTCATATCTGACACTTGTTTTATATTTCTTTCTACCTTTCTTTACCTTAAATCCATACTTATCTACCATTTTTTTATATAAATGTAGAAGTATTAATCTCTTCGCTTTAGAATTTATATACTTATCAATTCTATAATCTATCCTCATTAAGATTAGGTCTAAAGTATATCCGGCAAAACCTTCTATAGCTTCATCTATTCTTCTCTTTACTTCATAATAATCTTTTTCATACACATTTCCTCTATTTAATAGCTTTGTAACATCTATAAATAAATTAATTTGGTAGTGATGTGCTTTATTTTTTCCTGAAAATTTAATATCTTCATTCTTACTATTTATTTCTTTCATAACCTCCTCTATGCTTTTATTGAATCTTACCTCTATACTATTTTTTTCTTCAAACGATAAACTTGTACGTAGTTTTATTGTATGTATCATAATTATTCCTCCCATTTTTTGTCAGGAAATTAGAATTTAGATTAAAGCACTATTTGTTAAGTATTTTTCATCAATTCTTTCCTGAAACCGACTATATTTATTTAGTATTAAAATTTAAAACTGTATATTTTAAATTTCTATCAATCATATTAAATTTATTTTTTTATTTCAATAGCAAAACGGTTTTGTCTAAATCTAAAGAATATTCAAAATTATCTTTCTTTTATATTTTAGAATTTTAATATTTACTGTCGAAAAAAATAATGCTAGTATATAGAATAAGCTTAATAAATTTAATTAATAAAATATAATAGTCATAAAATTTTTTTTTATAGATAAAATTACGTCTCTTTAAAAAAAACAACGAAATGTATTACATTTTAGTTGTTTTGGATAAGGAGATTTTTTTATGGAAAAATACACGAATAATTTAAATTTTGAGGATATTTTAAAACTCTTTTTAGACGAAGTAATTGATAATTGCTTAGATGAATATTATAAATTTCTTTTTACAACTGATTTAAATGAGGAGGATGCATGTTAATGAAAGCAGGAATATATATAAGGGTATCAACAGATAAGGAATCACAAGAAACATCATTAGAATATCAAAAAATTGCTTGTATAAATTTTGCAAAAGCTAATGGATTTGAAGTCTGTAATGTATATCAGGATGTTTTTACAGGCACTAAGAGTGGTCGTTATAATAAACGTAATGGTTATAATAAAATGATAGAAGATGCTTTATCTAAAAATATAGATGTTATTATAGTAAAAGACCTTTCACGTCTTTCTAGAAATTCTTTGGAGCTTGAGTTTTTGAGAAACCGTGTAATGTCTAAAGATTTTCATATTGTAACATTGAATGGTGATATAAATAGCATAAAAGGGAATATAAGCTTATTCTCAACTTATATACTTATCTATTCTGAGGAAAGTAAAGTGACTAGCATTAGAACTAAGCAAAGTAAGAAAACTATGGCAAAAAACGGTATATTTACTGGTTCTACACCACCATATGGTTACTATATCATAGACGGTAAACTATATATTAGAGATGATGACTCTCCTAAAATAGTCAAAAGAATCTTTAATAGCTATATATCAGGAGAATCTGCTGAATCTATAGCTAAAAATTTAACCGAAGAAAAC
>ERZ1463036.259-NODE-259-length-11841-cov-17.973782_pt1 | contig 11841 bp, 24 predicted proteins | sample MGYA00564485_ERZ1463036 | MGnify/ENA primary metagenome ERZ1463036 (study PRJEB39244, sample SAMEA3635127) | Helicobacter pylori | study: EMG produced TPA metagenomics assembly of PRJEB11511 data set (Assembly of a 5300-year-old Helicobacter pylori... | reverse complement strand
CGCCCGATGAGCCAATCTTAGCAGAGTCGCCCGATGAGCCAATCTGAGCATAGTCGCCCGATGAGCCAATCTTAGCAGAGTCGCCCGATGAGCCAATCTTAGCAGAGTCGCCCGATGAGCCAATCTGAGCATAGTCACCGCTACTGCCAATCTGAGCAGAGTCACCGCTATCGTTCAACGCACCATCTGGCTTTACTTTAGATGGTGATGTAATATCTTTCAGCCACTCAACACCGATATTAATGATGTCAGCCAGCTTCAACTCAGCCTTAATCTTGATACGAGAAGAGCATACCTTTGTCGAATTTTCTTCTTTCTCAATCTTACCAGACTGTTCTACCTCTGCATAACGAGAGTTAAGCATATCGTAGTAGTCCCACACTTCCATTGGAGACTTGCAAGCGTGGAAACCTTGTTTGCAGCACTTGATTTCTCCGTCCATTTCATACTCTTTTCCTACTTCGTATTGGAATCCACGGCATTGCATATTCTTGTCGAATCCCTTGTACGAGGTGATTACCTTATCACTCATATTACTATCTATTATATCCTTTGTAGGATGGTTAATCAATCTTCTTGATACTATTAATTTCCATACTCCATAGTACAAACTCTCTATTGGAGCGAGTGCCATCTTTCTTAGCAGGGTTGATTCTTACATCAATCTCGCCAGTATAACCTTTATTACCTCGTTCTGGAACAATGCTTGTAATCCAACAAACATCACATCTAGAGCAGCTTACTTTGTCTCCAACTTTGTATGGAAGACTTTCTATGTAATCATTTACGTAAGAACAAATCTCATTGTTAGCATCATTGATAATGCTTAGTTGCTTGGCAACCTTTACTTTTAATTCTTCTTTTGTCATATCTTTAAAATTATGCCCGAAGGCGGTTAAACACACCATCCGCAACCACCTACATATAGTTTATCTTCCAGTTTGTCACAGATGGTATCATACTCTTTTTCTGTTATGTTATATTTATCAAGCACTTCCTTTGTTGGAGGTTTTCTGTCAAAGTGCATATCCTCACACTCATACTCCTCTGCGCTTTCAGCATCATGGTCATACGTGTCGCCAAAATCATCTTGGTTGGCAGTCTTTCCATTGATAGTGAATACCTCCAAACTACAAGGTAGTGCATCCATCGGCTCGATAACTAATTCCATGCCTACACCTCCATTTCTGAGTTAAGTGCTAGACCGAAGAGATGATGTTGAAGTTGATGAACATAAAAGCAGCCATAAATATTTTTGCTCTCAAGAAAGATTTGAAAATATTCGTACTTTAGCATATCATGCACATTTTTAAACATTTCAATAAAGAAGCCTATGTATTCTACCTTATCTCCAACATAAGGTTTAAAGGTAAAAGAATATTGCCCACCATTTCGTTTCCATCCATTCTTTTCTAAAATCTCTGGAGTAAGATGAATTGGAACAATATCCTTAACCCAAGCACAGCTATCACCTAAGAGATAGCCTTTCTCTCCAAATTCCGCACCTTCGATGTTTTCTAAGCAGACAACACCTTTCAGAACCGTTCCATCGTCCAACTTCAAAGTCTTTGATGGGTCTGATGATGTTACTCTGTAAACGACATCTTTAGCTGTACCTAGTGGTACTCCGTTTGTCATTACCAAATCTCCAGGTATATAACATAATTTATTCATACGCTTTACTTTTTACGATGATTATACTTTTTGATAGCATCCTTCTTAGAAGCTGCCATAATCTTAACACCCTTGATTGTGAACTCATGCTGCGCCTTTGGCTGACACTTCTGTTTATCAGAAGGAACGCTTCCTTTTGGCACATTGAATCTTAAATTTAGAACACCAAAAGGAAATTCACCTATCTGATACTCCATTTCAGTTTTCATTCCAATCATTGATAATAATCCATTCATACGCCTAGCCTTTTATATATTCATTTACTTCGCACAGAACCTTTTCTAGCAGATTCTTTAGAATCTTCAATTCATCATTCGAATATGTAGCTATAGGATAACCATCAAGGGTAGTATCGCCAAAGAAGCTACGACTTATCTTTAATGAGTGTTTATTCTTTTTCATACGCTTACCTCTTACCTCCTTTCTTGATTAAATCAATTAATTCTTCTATGAATATCCAATCTGACCAACGAAAAGCTTTGACTTCCTTTTTCCACATTTCTTGATATGTGTCACAAGTGGTTTCATCAAGCATAGCGTTCATGTCGTAGAGCTTTCTAGAACCGACTTCTCTTGAGAACGCAAGTACCTTTCCATTGTCATTACGTGGAACTTCGCTAGCAGGGTGAAACAAGTCCTTCAATAGCTCATTGATAGCCCACTTAGCACCATGTCTAAACCCCTCTGCTATAAACGGAGCATCCTGTGAAGCAGGATATCTATTGTTGCAATAATATCTTGCAGCTTCTTCGGATTCTTTGGTGTAATTAGCCGTATTACCGAAATGTTCCTGCTCATAATCTAGCAAATCGCCATCTTTACCATAACTCTCAAGATAGTGCTTACCGACAAATGAAGTGTAATTGTCATCATCAAATCTCTCAAAGATAACCTCTGCTTTTCCATCTGTGCAAACCAGCACATCGCCCTTCTTCCAGGCAAACTTAGACCAATCACGCATTTCCTTTGAAGGAAAAATGACACATTCTCCATCATCATACAATTTGCCATTTTTATCAAAATACCCTTCTCCACCATTCATAAATCCAAACTTTGAATTATAAAAGGATATTTTGAAACTTTTATCATATACTGATTCCAACTTGCATTTTCCACAAGCGGAAGAATATAACTTAGTTCCTTGCGGTTTATCCTTAAGGATTTCCACTATATTAATCTTTGCTTCCATAACTTAATATTTACGTTTCAAATATATTTCAATCATATTATCTTTTGTTATCCAAGTCGCTACTTTGTAGTGCTCAGAACGATAATACTTTATCAACAACTCTTTGATAGGGTCTTCTATATCTCCGACATTAATTGTCAGCTCTTTTCTGCCTTTCTCTCTAGCGTTGCTAATCTCTGTGTCTATCTTCTTCAAGAGTGGCTTTACAAGCTTACGTTCTGCCTTGCTTAATACTTCTTTCGGAGTATAATAACGTCTTGGTCTATAAAAGACCATATCTTCCAAATCATCAAAGTATGACATAACTTTAATTTCTCATTATGTGACATTTAATAACCTTGTTAACCATATTTGGCTGCGATTCATTGAATTGCTCTATAAACTGACGCTCCATTTCCTTTGGAAAGATGGGCTTTGTCGGCTTCGGCATAGTGAGGACGGCTTTAATCTTTGCCCCCCCATCCAAAGTAAGCAGACATCTGCGAGTTATCATTTTACCAAACATCATAGCCTTACCCTTTTACATAGTTGATTACGTGCTCCTGGGCTTGCTCATGCAAGTTATCAAAAGCGTCTTCTATAACTTTAGCTACTTGGTCGCCATTAAGGTTCTCCAGCATTTCGCCTACTACCTCTACCTGCTGATTAATTGGAAGGGAACTGAACTCTTCAACGAGGAAGCTTTTCTGATGGTTTTCAGACATATCGTGAAATAAGTCTGATATATCTACGTTTGCTTTAAATACTGACATAATCTGAAAATTTAAAAATGATGTTATTTATTAAAGGTGTCTAGATACCTAAAAGTATAAGGAGCCAATCTGTTAACGATCTTCTTCAACCCAATCAATTGCTTTTTGTATTGTTCTGGAATCTGACGAAAGGTCTTTCCTTGAATCTTGTAAAAACCTTCGTGGGTTTCAACATATTCAATGAGAGCGTCGAGCAAGTAGGCTTGCTCAAAGTGAGTTAGCGATAATATTGTTTCTTTTGCCATAATCTTAATCGAAAATATGATGGTTCAACTTTCTCTTTCTGAGGTTTCTCTTAATCACTTCCATATCCTTGTGGTCGTTAGTGTGGTCCGCAAGAAGTTTGATGATTTCATAGATGTCATTTGCGTTATCCTCCAGGTTGGCGCAAATATTCTCGTCACCGAAGAAACTCTTTGTGAAGGGTTTCAAATGGAAGTAGTACTTCTTAGCTGCATTCTGCATCTGATTATAGTGCATCTTCTGCTCTTGCTTGTACTGAACGCTTAACAGCCTAAACATGCCCTGTTCATCCTTGATAAGTTGGTCCAATACATCTGTTACCATTGCAATCAAGCAGCCATTGACCTGCAGGCGTTGAATAATCTTTTCCTGCTTCAAGCCAGATGTTACACCCAGCTCTGAGAGTGTAACCTTCAAATCGTTTACTGTAACTTTCTCTTTTCCCATTGTCTTACTTTTAATTGTCAAACCATAAGCCTGCATATCTCCATTCCCAGTGAAGGCAAGTGTCATTAGGCTTCTTGCCTTCACTATAGCATATCTCGGAAGATATACAATTACTACATATATGCTTCATAATCATGGAAGTTTAGATACCAAATAATCTATCTCCTTATCCGTAAGCTCCAAATCGTTCTTACGCTTAAACTTGATGATGGCATCTACTCCGACCTCGCCTTTAACCAACTGATAGATGGCATCCTCATCAAATCCCTTATCTAAGTCCTTGATAAGTTCCATTCCTAAATCATAGATTTTCTGTTGAATCTCCTTTTTAAGGTCTGCGTTGATTCGCTCTAAAGCTTCTGCTTTCTGACTAAATCCGCATCCGCCCTCAATGGCGAAGTCGTTATTGATGTTCTGACACATCTGGTCAATGTCCTTGCTACCGAAGAACTGAGCGAAATAGGTATCGCCCTTCAAGGACTGTAGAATATCAATTTCTTCTTGCTTTGTCATAACTAACCCTCCCATGATGTCCAAAAGATAGTGCCTTTTGGGTTTTCTTCATTAAAAATATGAGAATCAAAATAAGGCTTTCCTAAGTCTTTAATGATGCAACTCATGCTACAATAGGAATCTATACAGCCTTCTTCTATATAACCATTCGTTATGAGTTTGCCACAATTATAGCAAACACGCAGATAATCTTCAAGATTCAAATCTTTGATGATGTCTGCTTTCTGTGCTAACGTTCCGTTAAGGAGCGTTGCAGTTAGCTTTTCAGCTTGGTAGTTTCCGACTTTGGAAACTATCAATTCCTTTACCTTAGGTGGTAATTGACCTTTCTTTAACAATTCCATTGCTCTTACTATTTAATATTGTTAAGGGATGATTTTATCCAAATCATCTACAACTCCTTTAAGCCATCCCCTCATGTAAATGAGAGCATAAAGGTCGCAGTTCTCTTCCTTCGCCTTTTTGGTCTTTTCTACCATGGCTTCAATTACTACCATTTGTTGTTTAAACGTTTCTTCGTATTTCATTGCCCTATATATTGTGGAGTGATGGTTAGTCACTCCGTTACCTTTATGCTACGTCTTGAATCCATTCTTTGAGGATTGTACCATCTTCATTGAAAATATCAAGCTCTACTCCGTCATACTGAACTTTCTTGCCTTCGTCTAAAGCAATCTCAAAATCCAAATCTAAGATGTGCTTTACGTCACTGAATGTTTCCTGTTTTTGACTGAGTGTTTGATTTTCAAAAACAACATCTTCGTATGTGTTATCTTTGAACTTTGTTGCCTTAATAACGTACTTTACCTTTTTCATTGCTCTTATTATTTAATTGTTAAACTTATTTGTTGTTTAATTAACTGATGCAAAGGTACAAAGAAATTTTGGATTGACCAAACGTTACTTTCTTTAATCGCTTTTTAGCAACTTTATTTAACTTTTAAGTCGCATAACTATCTGAAATTCAGCTTATTTTCAGCATAATGAATGCGTTGTCTTGTCAAGACCTCCCCTACATCTTCAAGGCTGATTTCTCCTTTCTCGATTCGAGGATTCTCGCAGATTTTATAGATAACGGTACCATCCATGCAGATAACAGGATATGGAGACCCATCATCATTAGGACGATCTGAGAGGCAGACATGATGAGCTGCTTCATTAATACGCTTCTCGAAATCTTTCTGTGATTTCAGTTTCTTTCTTTCCTGTTGTAATGATTGGTCGCCAAGAATTTCAGCCTTAAACCAATCTGTAACGTCTTGTAACATCTTCATTGCTCTTTTGTTTATAGTTTTATATACTAGTGTCTTTTACCCCACTTAATAGCGTTATAAATGACGTTTCTAAACATTCTTCTTTCCTCATCATTTTCAAGGAAAGTTGCTAATCTAGCTTGCTTTGTAGCAAACAAGAAATCTTTGTCTTCTTTAATTTCCATATCTATTTTCTTAATGATTTACCTGTGAAAGGGACAAACTTAGTGATGGCTTTTAACCTATCTATAGTTCGTTCTCCATATTTTGCTTCGAGTTCGGTTGCAGTTAAGTTAGTGGTAATGATGAGAAGCTTTCCCTTTTGCTCTGCTGCATCACATAATTCAGAGAATGCGCATCTAACATTACCATAAATCTTCGCAAGCTCTTCTGTACCAACATCATCAATACAGATGATGTGAAGTTTTAGAATCTCGTCAATCTTTGTATTTAGCTCCTGGGCTGAAAAGATACTCACGATTTTTTTGCAAGAGTCTTGGAGTAAGAGCGGTAGAATATGCTTTCCTATTAGTGTCTTTCCGAGACCGCACCCACCTGTAATAAGAAGTCCCCTGCCTTCGTTGTCAGACATCCAATCAACAATAGGGCGATAATTCTTCTCTATCCATTTTGCATGAGATTCCTTGCCAAAGGTGTATCTTTTAACAAAATAGTCTAGCCCCCCACGAAGCCTTTGTTCTGCATTAGGAATCCTTATTCTCACCTTGTCAGCGAGAAACAAGTCTTCTCCTCTTTCGAACCTTTGAATAATTTGATTGAAATCTACATTCATAATTACCATCCTCCTTCGTTATAATCTTTGTTTTCTGAATCATGTAAAGCTGTACCAGATTGCTTTGTTCCGAAGTCTTTATTTCGTCTTGCCCAATTCTGTAGCCTTAGATTTAAATCCCATGTTTTCTCAGTCTCGCACCTCATCCTAGTTTTGGACTTATTTGTTTCAGACCAATAATCATAGAACTTTCTGATCATATCCTTGCCATAAGTAGCAACGTAAGGAACCAGCTCTTGATAGAATTTCTCCTTCCGCTTTTCGGTTGCTGCCGCAATCTCTTCTTTTGTTTTCTTAGGCTTATCTTCCTTAGGTGCTTCTACTGGTTTAGTATCTTCATTCTTTAGCTCATTTTTAGGCTTATTGACCTCAGCTTCAAAATAGTCATCATAATTGCAGATAGTGATGATGGAATATAATCTTTCCGTATTCACTTCTATTAGCTGCATATTTATTAGCTTTGACAAACAGGTTCTAACTACTTGTTTGCCTGCACCTATAGTAGTGCTGAGTTTTCCAAGACTAGTCAAAAACTGTCCTCTATGCTCGACCATCCCATCATGCTTTACTTCTTTCTCCTTTGCATTGTTGAGCAAGTATAGAAAGAGGGAAAGCATTTCGGGTTTGTCGAACCAATCCCAATCAAAGATGCTGCGAGGAAGTTTTATCCAATCTGCCATAGTTATACTATAAAACCTCAACTTTCTTGTTTAGCTGCTTACGCAGGTGGAACCCAAACAATACTAATTGAGGTCTGAATATTTTTTATCTGAAAGTTCCACGTTCCAGAGATTTTGTTTCTTCGGTGCAAAGATAACAAATTATTTATTGATTAAATAATATTGCCGCAAATATTATCAAATATTAACTTTGATACCTTTGAGACTGCTAAGTTTCTTAACCTCAGCCGTATAGTGAACAATCATATCTTCTAGTTCACTATTAGTGAAGTGACATGTAGAATGCGCCTTCACGTTTAGCAAATCAAATCTTTGCTGCCCTATTTTTTGAATGAGGTTGCGTTGATAGCCTATGAGGTGGTCCGCAGAGAAACGATTGCAGTATTTACATTCAGCATGGCAGTTATCTTCATTGAATCTAGTTGCCATGTGTCGGCGGCTATGGAAGTGACCGCAGTCCACATCTTCAAAGCTCTTTATCTGCCCGCAGGATATACACCGAACATAACCATTATCCATAACATCGCGCAAACGGATATAAAGAGAGAATATCCGATCGAGCTTTTTAACCAAGTTAGGTTTGCCCTTAGAAGTAGTCTTTTTTACCTCTTTTTTTTCGGTTTGAGCCGCTTTTGGCTTGCGGTTGAAATAGTATTTATTCATAACCATAGGACTCTTTAATACAGCTTATTTCCGTGATGGTATTCTCTGCTTTCGTTATAACGCATCTTCAAGTTGATGTGCTGAATGAGGTCGATACCAAGTGCTTCTGCCCATTCAAATACTGAAGCAAGAACACTTACGTATAAGACAAAGAACATTTCTTCATTTTCACTTCTGGAAGCAGTAGTATTGCACGATACGATAGTTCTAGTAACCATGATGGCATTTTCGGTAAAACTATGCTGTTTAGCATACTTAACCTCATTGTCGAATGTGGAGAACCCGTCCTTTGCCTCAACATTACAAACGCCCATCAAATCAAAAACACGAATGCAGATGTCAGCCAACTCGCTTTCTACTTTTCCCTCGATGGTATCAGAGTAGTATTTGTTGAACAAACCGCCATGGTCTTTGGCAAGTACGGTTTTAAGACCTTCTTTGTCAAGGTCGTTCATATAGTTTCCTTTGCGGTCAGCTTGTACGGCTTCTGCTACTTCTGTGCAAACCATCATCAACCAATGCGCATTAGACTTTTCTTCTTCATGCCATCCATGTTTGACAGCATTATCGTAGGCTTTTTTAACCCACTCATTAATCTGTTTTGCTTCAATTTTCATAATTCAAAAACTTACGTTAGTTAATTGTTTGCCTAGAGACTTGATACACCATCTTGAAGAACCTTGCACCTCTAGGTCTATTCTTAAATCAGAGACTTTTCCGAAGGAACGGAAACTACCGCCAAGGTCGATTATCCATCCGTCTTTATCCTTGAAAGGTCTGATAGCTCGTCCCACCATCTGATAGTAGAGACTCAAAGACTTCGTTGGTCTTGCCAAGATAACCGTGTCAAGTGCAGGATAATCAAATCCTGTGGTGAGAACTCCGACATTAGAGACAACCTTTATGGTACCATCCTTGAACTTCTCCAAGATAGCTTCACGTTCTTTCTTTGGAGTCTCGCCTGTAACGATTGCAGAATTAATACCTTTCTGTTGCAGTTTGTCTGTCAATCTTTCCGCTTCTTCCGTGAATCGAGTGAAGACCAAAACTCCTTTTCTCGGTATTTTATTCTTTGGCTTCAATACACGTAGGGTAGTGGAAGTAAGCTGATCATAGAATCCGCTTCGTTCATATTCCAACTTTAGGGAGTTTTCATCAAAGTCGTTTCCTGTGGAGTTGGTATGCACATTAGACATATCTAGCTGAGTGCAATCGAAGTATCTCAAATCGGCAAGATAACCTTTTGCAAGCAATTCTGAAATCTGACAATAGTACAGAACCTCATCGAATATTCTTGGTCTAGTTCTCGTAAGGAACTTTAGCATCGAGGTACCATTAAGTCCCCTTCCTAGTCGATATGGTGTTGCTGTTAAGCCGATAACCTGTCTATCCGCGGCTTCAAAGAAGGTTTTGTATTGTCCACCTTTAGCATTACAAAGATGGCATTCGTCAACCATTACGTACTTGAAGTGCTGAAAGTCTTTCATATGGTTCATAACGCTTCCGATGGTAGCAAAGGTTATTCTGTTTATATCCTTGCAACCAACAGAAGCGGAATATACTCCACAATCAAAAACACCATAGCTTTGCAGTTTAGCGAAGTTTTGCTCTAAAATTTCCTTTGACGGACAAAAGATGAGTAGCGGACTATCCAGCTTACTTGCAATATCTGCGATTACAAGCGACTTGCCTGCGCCCGTAGGCAAGATAAGAAGTCCATTCTTCTTAGTCTTGCCTGTGAACGCTCTAACGGCAGCATCACTTGCTTGTTTCTGATATGGTCTGAGCGTGTACATGATTACTCGTTTTCATCATTACCATCCTCATCATCGTCACCGAAAGGAAGGTCATTATCATCAGTCTGCTCCTCAGCCTTTGTTTTTGGCTTTTCTACTTCGGGGAACTCAATACCGAAGACTTCCTTCATCGCCTGTTGATTGACATCTTCCTGGCTCCATAAGCCGCTTCTGTCCCAATCTGGGATTTTCTGAACCTTGCAAAGCTGGAACTTATCATCCACCCAAGCAAAGAAGAGGTAATGACCATTGAGAGCAATACGAGCGGTCTTAGTAGAAGGCAAGCGGAAATCCGTGATACCATTCTTAACTCTTGCTGCCAAATCGCTGACTTCAAGAAGTGCTGATGCGTATGCTTCCTCGGCATTCTTCTTCATTGTCTTGATCTGAGCAAGAACGGTTTCCAGCTCTTCTTTGCGCTTTGGCACATCATTCTCCTGCTTGATGCAGTACTCTTCACGGATAGCGTGAATCTCGAAATCATCATACTTGCGGTCAACAACCTCATTATCTGGGAAGAGAGCATTGAACTTGTCATGCAGAACCTTGATAGGTTCATCTGCACTCTTTGCACCTTCGCAAAGTACCAACACGTCCTTGAACATTTCTTTCTGAGCTTCGGTCAAGCAAAACTCAATCTTCTCTGGTCTGTGACCATCTAAATCTGCTAACATAATATTCTGTTTTAAATTACATAAATTCTTTGCACTGCTCAATCTGCTGTTGAGCAAAAAATAACATTTCACCTTCATGAGGTGCAGGAAGGTAAAGCCCACACTGAGCACTACTATAATTTCTGAATCTTTCTATTGCAGTTGTCATTTCAGCCTTATCGAGTTCAGTACTACTTCTGATGTAGGTAACCTCCTGCCCCCTTCTGTTGATTCGCTTTCTCTCGAATATATCTCTGTTGCATATCTTCTTGAAAATATCAAACTTGACTTCTTCGAGAGTAAAACCAAATTCTGAAGCAAAGTAACCTAACAGACAATGTAGATAGCTGTTTTGAGCCAAAGAACGTTGAGTGTTCTTTTTCTTTAGTTCGACGTATTCGTTCTTCAGAACCATCTGATTGCAGGCTTCCTTGAACCTCTTCCTATCGTAAACGTTCTTCAAATTATAGAGTGCCATAGTCTAAGCTTTAAAATGGTAAATCGTCATTATTGCCTTGAATAGGGTCTCCGTTCGCATCTACGGCGGGAGGGAAATTAGAAGCTGATGCAGCGTTTCTTGCAGACTCCATAGCTGCTTGTTGTGCGCTCATTTGCCCTGTTCCTTGTGTAGTGGTAGGTTGATTACCATTAACGGCTTGTGTCGGCTGATTTCCACCCTGTTGCTGATTATAACGAGATTGATATTTCTCGATTTTATAACCTTGAACGTTGGTGAAGTATCTGACTTGCCCATCTTTCTCTGAGCGTGAACCATTCAAGGAGAATGATACCGTCACAATATCACCAATGTTGAAGTCGTTCAGATCATCAACGTGATTACTTGTAAACTCGAACTTTGGATAGTTTGCTCTCTCTATCTGACCTGTGAACTTGTCACGATAGGAACAATCCAAGACAAGCTCTCTTTTTTTGAAGACTTTGTCTTGATAGGGAATACTCTCCGTATTCCCTATATGCAGAATAATTCCACCAATCTGAAATGCCATTATTACTGAACATTAAAAGTGATACCATTGTCACGCATGAAGCGTTCCAAACATTCCATTGCCTCTTTTGTACCGGAGCAAACGTAAGTACGTGTCTCGGTTGGAGTAGGAGGTGCAACTGATTGTCCCATAGCGGCAGCAAAAGCATCCATGGCATCTTCTTCATCCGAAGACATCT
>ERZ1463036.258-NODE-258-length-11849-cov-7.681872_pt1 | contig 11849 bp, 3 predicted proteins | sample MGYA00564485_ERZ1463036 | MGnify/ENA primary metagenome ERZ1463036 (study PRJEB39244, sample SAMEA3635127) | Helicobacter pylori | study: EMG produced TPA metagenomics assembly of PRJEB11511 data set (Assembly of a 5300-year-old Helicobacter pylori... | reverse complement strand
ACACACCTAGGACACTCTTTCCCTACACGACGCTCTTCCGATCTTTATATAACTATAGTTTGAATAAAGTATTAAATGGCATTATTAATATATAATATGTACTTAAATATGATAGAATGTAATTAATAGAAAATTTAAAAATTATTAAGGAGGATTAAATATGGAAAAGAAATTAGCCACAGAATTAATAGACTTTTTATACAACAGTCCAACAGCATATCATGCGGCTTCATCAGTAAAAGGTATGTTAGATAATGATGGATTTACAGAACTTTTTGAAAAGGATTCATGGAGTTTAGAAAAGGGAAAAAAATATTATTTAGTAAAAAATAATTCAGCTGTAATAGCATTTAAAGTAGGTAATGGAGATATTGAAAAGGATGGATTTAGAATTATAGGATCTCATACAGATGCACCTGGATTTAAAATAAAACCAAATGCAGAGATGAAATCAGAAGATCATTATGTAAGATTAAATACAGAGGTTTATGGAGGACCAATATTATATACATGGTTTGATAGACCACTTGGAATAGCTGGTAGAGTTATATTAAAGGGAAAATCACCATTAAAACCAGAAGTTAGATTAGTTAATGTAAATAAGCCTGTTTTAATAATACCAAGTTTGGCTATACATATGAACAGGTCAGTTAATGATGGATATGCTTTTAATAAACAAAAAGATACTTTACCATTAGTAGGATTTGTTAATGAAAAGTTAGAAAAAGAAGGATATTTAATAAGTCTTTTAACTAAGGAATTAGGAGTTAATAAAGAAGATATATTAGATTTTGATTTATTCTTATATGAATATGAAAAAGGATGCATAATGGGAATAAATGATGAATTTATATCATCTGGGAAATTAGATGACCAATGGATGGTTTTTGCTGGAGTTAAAGCATTAATGAATAGCACAGATATAGATTCAACTAAAGTTATGATTTGTATTGATAATGAAGAAATTGGAAGTTTAACTGCACAAGGTGCTCAATCAAACTTTATAAGAAGAACATTAGAAAGAATTTCAATAGCACTTTCAAAAAATACAGAAGAGTTTTTTAGAGCACTTTCAAATTCATTAATGATTTCAGCTGATTTAGCTCATGCTGTACATCCAAATTTACCAGAGAAGCATGATCCAAGCAATAGACCAGTACTTGGAAATGGTCCAGTTCTTAAGATTGCAGCATCAGGAAGTTATTCAACAGAAGGTGTAGCAGCTGGAGTATTTGAATCAGTATGTAAAGAAGCAAATGTACCTATGCAAAAATTTGTTAATAGATCAGATGTAAGAGGTGGAACAACTATAGGACCAATGTCAGCAGCAGACCTTTGTATTCCAGTTGTTGATATGGGAGCACCAATTTTAGGAATGCACTCAGTAAGAGAACTTGCAACAGTTAAGGATAATTTCTATACAATAGAAGCATTTACTAAATTCTTTAGCTTAAATTAATATTTAAAGGTTATGTTTTTTCTTGGTTATTTTTAAAACATAGCCATATAAAAAGGGTTTACTGCAATTTTTGTAGTAACCTTTTTATTAATATAATTTATTTGAAAATAATTTCATAATTCATTGACAATGTAAAATAAGGGTTTTAGAATGAGTAATTGGGAAAGGAATTTCTTTAAAAAGTCAACTTATGAAATAGAGCAACTGGGGGGTATGGATTATGAAATCATATAAGGGAATTATATATGCAATTTTAGCATCAGCAGCTTTTGGTTTAATGCCTATATTTGCTAAATTTGCTTATTTACATGGATCAAATTCAAATACAGTATTATTTTTCAGATTTACAATTGCAGCTTTAATTTTATTAATATACTTAGTAATTAATAAGGTATCAATAAAGGTTAATAAAAAGCAATTTATAATACTTTCAATTATTGGATTAATAGGATATACAATAACAACTCAAACACTTTTTATGTCTTATAATTATTTAAATGTAGGACTAGCAACTACATTACATTTTGTATATCCAGCTTTTGTTTGTATATTAGAATATTTATTTTTTAAAAAGAATATGAGCAGGAATAAAGTATTATCATTAATTTTTGCTGGAGTAGGTGTTTATGCTTTAATAGCCTTTGAAAATAATACACTAAGTACTTTGGGATTATTTTTAGCAGTATTTTCAGGACTTTCTTATGGAATTAATATAATACTTTTATCACTTAAAGAATTAGAAAATTTAGACAATATAGTAATAACAATGTATGTAACTTTTGGAGCTTCAATTGGTATGTTTATATATGGAGAATCAACAGGTTCATTAATAACAAAAATAAGTTTAGAGTTAGTTATAGCATATATTTTTATAGCTGTAATTTCTACAATAATTGCTATGGTACTTTTATTAAAAGGAATAGAATTAATAGGTCCATCATCTGCATCAATACTTGGAACATTTGAACCAATAGTAAGTATAATAATGGGTGCATTTGTATTTGGAGAAGCTATAACTTTTTCATTATTTTTAGGTGGTGCTTTAATACTTACATCAACAATTATTTTAGCTAGAGATAAATCAAGTAATGAAACAACTCAGGAAGCAATAAGTTCTAAAATTAATAGAAAAATTAATTTACAACAATAAAAGGTATAAATTTTTGGGGCATAATTTTTTAGAGAAGAGAGGAAAAAAATATGAGGAAAGAATTTATAAAAATATTAAAAAAAGAAATAGTTCCAGCAGAAGGATGTACAGAACCAATAGCAGTTGCTTATGCAACTTCAATGGCAGTAGAAAATTTAAACGAGCCCTTAGAAAGTATAGACATACTATTAAGTATGAATATAATAAAAAATGCTCTTGGAGTTGGGATACCAGGAACAGGAAAAGTAGGGGTTGATATAGCGGCTGCACTTGGAGCGGTTATAAAAAAATCTTATAAAAAATTAGAAGTTTTATCAAATTTTTCAGAAAGTGAATTGGAAAAGGCAAATGAACTAATTGAAAAGAAAATTATAAAAGTATTTCAAAAGGACACTAATGAAAAATTATATATAGAAGTTATTGCAAAGGGAAAAACAGAATATTCTAAGGTAATAATTGCAAAGGATCATACTAATGTTGTTTTAATAGATAAAAATGGGGAAAAGATATTAGATAATTTAAGTTCTTTATCAAATAATGAAAATACAGAAAAAGAGGAAAGTAGCGGATTATCTATTGAAGAAATATATAATTTTGCTAAAGAAATTCCTTTTGATGATATAAAATTTATCCTTCAAGGTGCTGATATGAATAGAAAGGTATCTGATGAAGGGCTTAAAGGTGGATATGGTTTAGAAGTTGGAAGTAAAATAATAGAAAATAAAGGATTTAATCTATTTACTAATAATATGGCAAATAGAGTTATTGCAGCAACAGCAGCAGCCTCTGATGCAAGGATGGATGGATGTTCAATGCCAATAATGACAACAGCAGGTTCAGGTAATCAAGGAATAGCTTGCTCAATGCCAGTAATTGAAACAGCTAGAATATTAGAAAAATCAGAAGAAGATCTTGCAAGAGCATTAGTTATAAGTAACCTTATAACTATACACTTAAAAGAATATATGGGAAGACTTTCTCCACTTTGTGGTGCAAGTATAGCAGGTGCAACAGGTGCTTGTTGTGGTATAACTTATTTACTTGGAGGAAATCTTGAAAACATAAAGAGAGCAATAAATAATATGATTTCTGATATTGCAGGAATTATATGTGATGGAGCAAAGAGTACTTGTGCATTAAAAATAGCAACTGCAACAAATGCAGCAATACAATGTGCAACACTTGCAATGAATGGAATTTCTCCATCATCAAAGGACGGAATAGTATTTGATGATGCAGAAGAAACAATTAAGAATATTGAAGTATTGGTAAAGGATGGACTAAATAATACAGATAGTACAATACTAAACATAATGCTTAAAAAATAAAATTAAAACTTACATTAAAACTTAGCAAAGACTAAAATTAAAGTCTTTGCTAAGTTTTATTTTTTTTGAAATCATTTAGAGATAATTTTAAATACAGGTAATTATTTTTAATCTTTTGGTAAAAACTATTCTTACAAGTAAAACTTTGCAAAGGAGAAGAGTACATTGAAAAAGAGTAATTCATTAAGCTGTAGAAAAGATATCTTTAATGAGCTAAAGCTTAGTTTTATTAAGATAAAAGATACGTATAAATATATTAAAGATTTATCAAATAAAGGAGAGGATATAATTCCAGCTGGAAATTGGCTTTTAGATAATATTTATCTAATTGAAAAAGAATATAAATCAGTAAAGAAAAATATGCCAAAGGAATACTTTGATAATCTTTTTATAGAGGAAGTACAAAATAAAAAATCTCCTAGAATACTTTTATTAGCAAAGAAAATGTTAGAAGAAACTGAAGGAAAAGTTAGTGAAAAAGATTCAATTAAATTTATATTAAAGGAAAACGATAAATTAAATATGGGAGAACTTTGGGCATTTCCATTAATGCTTAGAGTAAATATTATAACAAATATTGCAATTATATTAGATGAAATAAAGGATATACATAAAAACAAAATAGAAGGTAGGGATTTAGCCTATAAAATAATATCTTTAAATAAAAAGGAGAAAATAAAAGATTTTTTACAAAATAAAACTAAAGATAAATCAAGTATTTTTATTGAAGAATTTTATAAAGTATTAAAGAGTAGTTCTATTTATGATAAAGATATATATAGTTTAATAGAAAATATTAAAAGAAAAGAAAATTATAAAATACAAAATACATTTAAAGAAGAATTATTGGAACAAAAGATAGAGACTTTTATAACTTCTCTTAGAAATATAGATAATATAAATTGGATAAGATTTTTTAATGAAACATCTATGGTAGAAAAAATTCTTTTAAAGGATCCTTCTAAAACTTATGAGAAAATGGATTTTAAATCTAAGGATTATTACCGTCATAAAATAGAATTAATATCAAGAAAAAATCAAATTAATGAAATAATAATAGCTGAAAAACTAGTATTTTTAGCAAATAGAGAAAGGGAAAATGGAAAAACTGGATATAAAACTCATGTAGGATATTATTTAATTGATGATGGCATTAATAAATTAAATGGATTATTAGAACATGGAGTTGAAATAAAAAATAAATTTAGTCCTATTAAATTTTGTTTTATAAATATATTAGGTACATTTTTAACTATTGATATTGTATTAATTTTAGGTCATTTATTAGGAGCTGAATACAATAGATATCAATATATTGTAGCTGGTGTAATGCTAATTATTCCAGCAAGTGAAATAGTTGTTACATGTATAAACTGGATAGTAGGAAAGAAGGTTCCAATAAGGCATATCCCTAAGATAGATTTAAAAAATGGAATAGAAGAAAATCAAAAAAGTATAGTTATAGTTCCAACAATAATAAATTCAGTAGAAAATGGTAAAGAACTTGTAGATAAATTAGAGGTAATCTATTTATCAAATAAAGAAGAGAATCTTTATTTTGCAATACTTGCAGATTTTAAAGATAGTAATGAAAAAGTTAAAGATAAAGATAATGAAATAAATAATTCAATAATAAAAGAAATTAAAAAATTAAATATTAAGTATTGTAAAGGAGAAAAGGATAAGTTCTTCTTTTTTAATAGAGAGAGAATTTACAATCCACATGAAGGTGTATTTATGGGGAGAGAAAGAAAAAGGGGCAAAATAATGGAATTTATTGCTCTATTAAAAGGAGAAAATAGCAAACATACATTTAATGTAATAAGCAGTCCAATAGAAAATATTAAAGATGCAAAATACATAATAACTTTAGATACAGATACTTTTGTTACAAGGGGAGTAATTAGAAAACTTATAGGTGCAATGTGCCATCCTTTAAATAAAGCAGTATATAAAGATAATAGAGTAAAAAGAGGATATGGAGTTATGCAACCTAAAGTTTCAATATCCTTAGAAAGTAAAAATAAAAGTAAATTTTCAAATCTATTTGGAGGAGAAGGTGGAGTTGATGGATATTCAATAGCTTATTCAGATACTTATGAAGATTTATTTGGAGAGGGTTCCTTTACTGGCAAAGGAATAATTGATATAGATATATTTTATAGAGTTTTAAAGGATGAAATTCCAGAAAATAGAGTTTTAAGTCATGATTTGTTAGAAGGCTGTTATGTTAAAAGTGCATTAGTTACTGATTGTGAATTTATTGATAATTATCCTTCTACATATATGTCAAGTTCAAAAAGGCTAAGTAGATGGGTTAGAGGAGATTGGCAGCTTTTACCTTGGCTTTTTTCTTCAAAATTATCTTTATTATCTAAGTGGAAGATTTTCGATAATTTAAGAAGGAGTTTATTAGCACCATCTATTTTAATAGGACTTGGAATTTCTTTAATTTATTTAAATAGAGGAATTGAATTAACGGTAATAACATTTTTAGCAGCAATAGTTCCATTTTTATTTACTATTACAGATTTTGTTGTTACTCCTAAAAATAAATTAATAGGAACAATTAAAAATATAAAACAAATTTTCTTTATTATAAGTTTTATTCCATATCAAGCTTATAATATGATAGTTTCAATAGCAAAAGCTTTATTTAGACTATTTATTTCAAAAAATAATTTATTAGAATGGCAAACTGCAGAAGAAGCTGAAAGGGTAGTTAAAGATACATTGGGATATTATTACAAAAAGATGTGGGCCTCAGTTTTTATAGGTGCATTATTTATTATTTTAAGCTTTAATTCTTCATTAACCTTTGGTTTTTTAATTAGCATTCTTTCTATAATTTGGATAGCTTCTCCTTTTATAGCTTATAAAATTAGTAAAATTAATAAAGAAGATAGTATTACTTTAAATAATTTAGAAAGAAAATATTTAAGAGAAATAAGTAGGAGAACTTGGGCTTATTACGAAGATTTTGTAAATGAAGAAAATAATTATTTAGCTCCAGATAATTATCAAGAAAAGCCTTATAAGGGAATTGCACATAGAACATCCCCAACTAATATAGGGATGGGATTAATATCAAATATAGTGGCTTATGATTTAGGATATATTTCTTTAAAAAAGGTAGTAGAGAGAATTGAGTTAACATTAAAAGTTATGAATAAACTAGAAAAGTATGAAGGACACTATTTAAATTGGTATGATACAAAAAATTTAAATGCATTATGGCCAAGATATGTATCAACAGTTGATAGTGGGAATCTATTAGGATATTTGTGGATAGTTAAAGAAGCACTTAATGAATATAAAAATAATAAAATAATAAGAAAAGAAGAGATTACGGCACTAGAAGATATTTATGGAATATTAAATTTAGAGTTTAATATTTTAGAAAAAGATTTAGAAAATATTACAAAAGAAAAGTATTTAATTATTTTTAGAGATAAATTAAAAGAGCTAATAGAGTTAAAAAAAGATAAGGAAGATAATAACGAATTCAATTATTGGATAAATAAATTAGAAAGTGAAATTGAAGATAAGATAAATTCTGTAGATTGCAATTTAGATAATAGAATAAATAAGATAATAGAAGATATAGAAAATATAATGAAAGACATGAACTTTAAAATTCTATATAAAAAGGAAAGAGGATTATTTTCTATTGGATATAATTTAGAAGAAGATTCTCTTGGAACTTCCTATTATGACCTTTTGGCATCAGAGGCAAGAACAGCTTCTTTTTTAGCAATAGCAAGAAATGAAGTAGAAACAAGTCATTGGTTTAAGTTAGGAAGGGCTATGACTAATGCATTTAGAGGGAAAGCTTTAGTTTCATGGAGCGGAACTATGTTTGAATATTTTATGCCTAATTTAATTATGAAAAGTTATAAGAACACTTTGTTAGATTTAACTTATAAATCAGTAATAAAAGCCCAAATGACTTTTGGAAGAAAGAAAAAGGTCCCTTGGGGAATATCTGAATCAGCTTTTTATAAGTTTGATATTGACAAAAATTATCAATATAAAGCCTTTGGAATACCGAAGCTTGGATTAAAAAGAGGACTTGAAAATGAGTTAGTAATATCACCCTATTCAACATTAATGGTTCTTCCATGGAATAAAGATAAGTGTATTAAAAATTTAAAACTACTACAAGATGAAGGAGCCTTTGGAAGATATGGGTTTATAGAGTCAATTGATTTTACCCCTAATAGAGTAAACAAAACACTAAGTGAAGAAGTAATTTTTGATAGTTATTTAGAAAATAATAATAATGACTTAAAGGATAATGATAAAAATGATATAAATGATAAAAACTTAGATTTAAAAGTTAGTAGAAAAGGTAAAAAAGTACAATGTTATATGGTACATCACCTAGGTATGGGATTTTTAGCTTTAGATAATATTTTAAATAAAAACATTATACAAGAAAGATTTCATAGAATACCAGAGGTTAAGGCAACAGAAATATTACTTAAAGAGAAAATTCCAAATTTCATAACCTTTGAAAGAGAAGAAGAATTTAAAAATGAAGAAAATAAGCTTAAAAAAGAAGAATTTTCAAAAAGAATTTATAAAGGTGCTTTAAGAGAAAATCCAGAGGTACTCTTATTATCAAATGGAACATTTTCAACAATGCTAACATTAACAGGTAGTGGTTATTCAAAAAGAGAAGATAATTTTCTATATAGATGGAAAGGAGATAGTACTTCAGATAGTAGTGGTTTATTTTTTTACATTAAAAATTTAAATTCTAATGATTATTGGAGTGCGACATATGAGCCTTGTAAAATAGAAGGAGAAGATTATAAGGTGGAATTTTCTGTTGATAAGGGTGAATTTTACAATAGAAAAGATTCTATAAGTAGTAAGATGAAGGTTGTTGTTTCTCCAGAAGATGATTTAGACATTAGAAAATTAACACTAAAAAATAATGGAGAAAAAGAAATAACTTTAGAGATAACAAGTTATATGGAAATAATATTAAATACTTTTGAAGGAGATGCAGCCCATCCAAGCTTTTCAAATCTTTTTATAGAAACTGAATTTGATTATGATAGTAAAACATTAATTGGAAAAAGAAGAGCAAGAGTTAAAGATGGAGAAGTACCTTATATATTTCACAAAGTAATAACTAAAGAGCCTTTAGAGGAGGAAATAAACTATGAAACTTCAAGGGTTAATTTTATAGGAAGAAATAGAAATTTAAAATCACCATTAGCAATGGATGATGATAATTCATTAAAAAATACTGTTGGAATAGTTTTAGATCCAATTATGAGTATTAGAGCAAGATTAAAGTTAAATGCAAAGGAAGAGAAAACAATATATTTTATAACAGGAACAACCAAAAGTAGGGAAGAAATAATAAATCTTTCAAATGAATATAATAATTTAGAAAAATTAGAGTTAGCTTTTAATATTTATAATAAATCAATGCAAGTAGAACTTAGAAATTTTGGTATTAAATCCGCTGAAGCAAATATATATCAAAGTTTAGCTTCTTATATATTATTTTTAAATAATGAAAGAAAGAACAGAGAAAATTATATAAAAGGTATAAGTAAACATCAAAAAGACTTGTGGGCTTATGGAATTTCTGGGGATTTACAAATTGTAATGGTTCTAATAAAAGATGATAAAGATATTGAAATTGTTAGATCTATGATAAAGATGCATAGCTACTTAAAAAATAAAGGTTTAAAATTTGATCTTATAATATACAATGATGAAGATATAACATATGAGCAACCACTACAAAAAGATATACTTCAATATATTAATATTTTAAGTGGGGATAATTCTATCAACAAAAAAGGAGGTATATTCCTTTATAATAAATCAACAATGGGAGAAGATATAAAAGACTTTTTAATTGGTATTTCTTCTCTTTGTATAGATAGTAATAATGGTCCAATATTAAATCAAATAAATTTAGAAAACAATATTATAAATAAACAAATAGAATTAGAAATACATAATAAGTTTAAAGATGATGTTCATAATAATATTAATAAAATAGAAGATTTAAAAAATTCACTAGATTTCTTTAATGGTTATGGAGGTTTTGATAAGAAAGATGGAAGTTATGTAATAATTCTTGATAATTATAAAAATACTCCAGCACCATGGATAAATGTAATTTCAAATGATAACTTTGGATTTTATATTTCAGAAGTTGGTTCAGCACATACTTGGTGTGAAAATAGTAGAGAAAATAAAATAACACCATGGAGTAATAATTGGATTGAAGATCCATTAGGCGAAGCGTTATATATTAAGGATAATAAAAGTAAAAATTATTTTTCAATAACTCCAGAGCCAGTTAGGGATAAAGGAGAGTATATAATACGCCATGGATTTGGATATTCATCCTTCCAACATACTGCATATAATATTAAAAGCAGTATGACAACATTTATTCCAATGAAAGAAAAGATTAAAATTCAAAGAATTCTATTAGAAAACTTAGAAGATAAAGATAGAGAAATATCAGTATATTATTATGCTCAATTAGTTCTTGGAGTTTTAAATTATCAAACAGCCAAATATATAACTACATATAATAAAGGTAATTATATTTATGGGGAGAACCCTTATTCTGAATATTTTGGAAAGCTGAAAGCTTATTCAACAATAATTGGAGGAAAGAAAACAAGTTTCACTTGTGATAGGAGAGAGTTTATAGGTGTTGGAGAAACATTAGAAGAACCTAATGGATTAAAATATAATAACTTAAGTGGAAGAGCTGGAAGTACTTTTGATCCTTGTTTAGTTTCAAAGTGTGATATAACTCTTAAAAAAGGAGAGAAAAAAGAACTAATAATACTTTTAGGAGAAGACTCTTCAGAAGAAAGTATAGAAAAAATTATAAAAAAATATAGTAATATATCAAAAGCTGACGAAGAATTAAAAAATGTGAAGAAATATTGGAGTGATTTCCTAGGAAATATAAGAGTAAAAACAGGAAATAAGTCGATGGACTACTTATTAAATGGATGGCTTTTATATCAAAATTATAGTTGTAGGTATTTAGCAAGGACAGCTTTTTATCAATCAGGAGGAGCTTATGGATTTAGAGATCAGCTTCAAGATTCAATGTCTCTTGGTTTAATTGATCCTAAAATAACAAAGGATCAAATATTAAGAAGTGCTTCAAGACAATATTTAGAAGGAGATGTTCAACATTGGTGGCATCCAATAATAAATAGTGGAATAAGAACAAGATTTTCAGATGACTTGTTATGGCTGCCTTATGTTACAGCAGAATATATAAAGTTTACTGGTGATTATGATATTTTAAATGAAAAAGCATTTTATTTAGAAGATGAGCCTTTAAAAGATGGAGAAGATGAAAGATATACAATAGTAAATAAATCAAATATAGAAGGAACTATATATGAACACTGCATAAAAGCTATAGAGAGAGGATTAAGATTTGGAGAGCATAATATTCCATTAATGGGAAGTGGAGATTGGAATGATGGAATGAGCACTGTAGGTAATAAAGGAAAAGGAGAAAGTGTGTGGCTTGGATGGTTTCTTTATAAAATACTTACAGAATTTGAAGATATTTGTGCTTATATGAAAGATGAAGAAAAGAAAAACAGATATTTTAAGATGAAAGAATTTATAAGAGAAAATATTGAAAAAAATGCATGGGATGGAGGTTGGTATAGGAGAGCTTACTTTGATGATGGAACTCCACTTGGTTCAATAGAAAATGATGAATGTAAAATAGATTCGTTAGCTCAAAGTTGGTCATTAATATCAGAGGGTGGAAAAATAGATAGAGCTAAGAAAGCTATGGAAGCAGTAGAAAAAAATTTAATAGATGAAGATTTGAATTTAATAAAACTTTTATCACCTCCTTTTGACAAATCACAAGAAGAGCCAGGATATA
>ERZ1463036.257-NODE-257-length-11882-cov-10.427412_pt1 | contig 11882 bp, 10 predicted proteins | sample MGYA00564485_ERZ1463036 | MGnify/ENA primary metagenome ERZ1463036 (study PRJEB39244, sample SAMEA3635127) | Helicobacter pylori | study: EMG produced TPA metagenomics assembly of PRJEB11511 data set (Assembly of a 5300-year-old Helicobacter pylori... | reverse complement strand
CATACGAGATCTAACGGGTGACTGGAGTTCAGACGTGTGCTCTTCCGATCATATCCTTTTTCATAACCTTCATTTTCAAATTCATTTATCTTTTCTAATCTCTCTTCTTCTCTTCTTATAGCATCTAATTTTTTAGCCATTTTTACAGCTAAACTTTGAACTGATTTTCTCTCATCTATTTTCAAAATTTCTATATATTTCAAATATTCATCAGTACTTATATTTTCTATTATTTCTTTAATTTCTTTTACACTTTTATCTTTCATAAATTTCTCCTTGGATTACTTTATATTGTCTATTTATATATAAATATATATTTTTATTTCCTTCTATTAATATATTAACATATATTTGATAAACTATAATATAGTTCATTGTTTATATATTTATACCTTATAAATTTATAAAATAAAAAATCGTTGGTAATTAAACCAACGATTTTTTATTTTATCCAACTCTATTAATATCAGCACTTGATAAATCTTTAGATGATGGTATAAAGTTACCTACTAATGCTCCTATTAATACTGGAACTATCCAGTTAAATCCTAGTGGTGCAAAAGGTAATTTTGTTACAAGTGGTATTGATATTCCCATTGAATTAGCAACAGTTAATACACTTATAAGTAATGCAGCATATGTGGCACCTTTAAATGCATTATCATTTTTAATTCTTTTACCGAATATTGTCATTATAACTAATACAACTGTCGCTGGGTATATCATATCTAATATTGGAGCTGAGAATTGTATTATTGTACTTACTCCAAAGTTTGAAACTATTGCACTAAATATACAAACTACTGTAACTATAACTTCATACTTTAATCTTCCATTAGTTATTTTTTCAAAGTATTGAGCAGTAGCTGATGTAAGACCTATAGCTGTCGTTAAACATGCTAAACCTACTATAAGTGCTAGTATTATTTTTCCTGGTTGTCCAAGTAAAGATGCAGTCATCTCTACTATTAAAGATGTTTGAGATACATCTACTCCATATATTTTAGAAACTGTAGCTCCAAGATATGTTAGTCCTCCATATACTAAACATAGACCTAAAGCTGCAACCATTCCTGCTTTTAATGTTAACTTAACTTTTTGATTTTCTTCTGTATATCCTTTATTTACAAGAGATCTTATTACAACAGTTGAAAGTGCTACTGCACCTAACGCATCCATTGTTTGATATCCTTGCTTAACTCCTTCGGCAAATACTCCATCAATCATAGGACTTGGATTTATTTCGCCTAATGGAGATATTATCCCTTTAACTATTAAAACACCTAAAGCTACTAATAATGCTGGTGTTAAAAACTGGCCTATTATGTCTACAACTTTTGATGGCTTTATAGTTAGTACAAATGTAATAGCAAAGAATATTACTGAGAATAATACCGGATTAAATCCATTAAATAAAGGGTGAACTCCCATTTCGAAAGTTGTTGCTGCTGTTCTTGGTATTGCTAATAATGGTCCAAGACATATCATTATAGCTGAACCTAAAATTATTGCTAATGTTTTTCCTGATCTTCCCAGAATTTTACTTACTTCTCCATTACACTTTGCTGATGCTGTTACTGCAAGTAATGCAAGTCCTACATCGGCTAGTATAAATGCTACAAATCCTATTAGCCAGCTAGATCCTGATATTACTCCTAAATATGGAGGAAATATTAGGTTCCCTGCTCCAAAGAACATGGCAAATAGTGCAAATCCTATAACTACTACATCTTTAGTTGTTTTGTTCATATTAACGCCCCCTTAAATTCCTTCGAATTTACATAGATAAGTTTAAATATTAAATTATTTTTATATCAATAAATTATTTAATATTTCGAATTAAGTATAACATCTTTATTTTCAAAACGTCAACAATATTAAAAACATACTAACTTTTTTAAATATTCTGTATATTTTCATTTTCGCTTTATATTGTATCATTTTTCTACAAATATATTTCCCTATTTCATATTTTTTATTACCTTTTTCAATATTTTCAGTATATTTTTTAATCTTATTTAAATTTTACAATATTTGGTTTAATACTGTCAATTCATTTTTGTTATTTTTCTAACTATTCTATTTTTTACAATTATTTTTTAATAACGTTTTCTTACTATTTTCAATAGTTTGAGCGTTATTTTATATTTCTAAATTTTTTTATTATTTTGTATAAAAATATCTAAAAGAATGTAAAAAAAGCATAGATAATTATCTATGCTTTTTCATTAAATTACAGCTTCTTGTTTGTGTACTTTTTCATCTTCTTTTTCTGCTTTTAATTCTCTATATAAAACAAATGCTGTTATTGCAGTTGCTAGAAAATCTGATACTGGTTGAGCATACCAAACCCCATCTAATCCAAAGAATTTTGGAAGAATCATAATCATAGGCATAAGTAATATAAATTGTCTAAGTAAACTTAAGAACATTGCTATTTTAGCCTTACCTATAGATTGTATATAATTTGACCCTGTTATAGATATTCCTATTATAGGTATCATTAATAGATATATTTTGGCTCCATTAATTGATACTTCCATAAGCTTAGGATCTTTATTAAACATTCCTACTATAACATCTGGTATAGTTTGTATTAATATCCATCCTGCAGTTAATATAACTATAGATATTAATGCAGATATCTTGAAAGCTTTATTTGCTCTTTTATATTTTCTTGCACCAAAATTAAATCCTATTATAGGTTGGGCACCTTGGTTAAGACCAAATATTGGCATTAAGAATATCATTGATATAGACGATATTGTAGCCATAGCACCTATAGCTAAATCTCCTCCATAAATCTTTAAAGCATTATTTGATATAACTTGAACTAGACTTGTAGCAAGCTGCATAGCAAAAGGTGCTGACCCTATAGCAAATATTATTTCAACTAAATGTTTATCTAACTTTAAACTAGACTTATGAAACTTTAGATTAGATTTGCCTCTTGCATAATACATAAGACCCCATAAAGCAGTTACTATTTGAGATGTTACTGTCGCAATAGCTGCACCTTGTATACCTAATTTAAACCCAAATATTAATAATGCGTCTAAAACTATATTTGTCATACATCCTACTATCATTATTAATGCTGCAAGTTTTGGATTTCCATCACCTCTGATGGTATTGTTTAATGTATACGCTAGTACATTAAATATAGTACCACCTAAAATTATATATATATATGATTTCGCATAACCAATTGTACTACTACTTGCACCAAATATTCTAAGTATTTGATCTCCAAATGCTATACCAAATACACTTATTAATAACCCTATTATTATTGATAAAGTTATGCTATTTCCTATAATTTTTTCTGCATCTTCTTTTTTTCCTTGACCTAATTTTATAGATATATTAGTAGTAGCTCCTATACCTACCAACATTGCAAAAGCTAACATTATAGTCATTATAGGAAGACATACTCCAACACCAGTTATAGCTAATGGTCCAACACCTGGTATATTCCCTATAAATATTCTATCTACTACATTATAAAGTGCATTTACCATCATACCTATAATAGCTGGAACTGAATATTTTAGTAATAATTTACCAATGGACTCTGTTCCTAATATTTGTTCATTTTTCATAAATTTCCCTCCTCTATATTGCACTACATATTTTTTTTAATAATATAATCATATTTTCTGATTCTTCTTTGTCTAAATTAGACGTTATAACTTCTTCCCAACTAGACATTATTGCATAAATATCATTTTTTAAGTCTTTGCTTTTATCTGTTAAATATACCTTATATGCTCTTTTATCATCTATGTTCTTTTCTCTTATTAAAAACCCTTGTTCTTCTAGCTTCTTTATCGCTCTTGCAGTTGTTCCTTTATCTATATTTAACACATCTGATAGTTCTTCCTGATTTCTACCATCCTGTCTATAAAGTTCTAATAAAAACATAACTTGCCCAGAACCTATTCCTAATTCATTTAATCCCTTTGATATAAATGAATTACCTTTTCTATATATTTGAGATATATATCTACCTATATGTTCTCGTTTTTTACCCAAAAAATCACCACCTAAATATAACACATATTTTAGACTAGTTGCATAGACAACTATTTTAATATATCTCATTTTAGTTGTTATTGCAACTATTTTATTATATAATTTTTTAACTTTAATTAAATCACTTAAACTCAAAACATGTTGTAATATAAATACCAACTATATTTCATAAAAAGTAGATTTTCTAAAGGATTCAAATCCCGAAATTTCAATATATACATGTGAGCAAAAACTGTAAAAATAAATATATAACCTTAATGGAATTTTTCATAAAAGAAATATATACTATCAAGAAAACGCAAAAAAATAAATAATAGCGATTAGTCTAAAAGCAATTAGGTTCTTCATCAAATATCTTAGTTAATACATTAAGAATTTTAAATATATTACTAAGATAAATTATTAATAGAAATACTGCTATCTATAGTTATTTTTATGCTAAATTATCACATAATTCTTTAATATAGCCTAATTAAAATAAAAAGTTGCTCCTTTAAATTTAAGGGAGCAACTTTTTATATACATAAATATTTTAAGCTTATATTTTTTATTATATAGAATATTAATATCCTATGATTTATTGATTAAAATTGTTCATCATTAAATGATATTTTTCCGTCAAAGTACTTATTTTCTTCATATTTTAAATTAAACTTACCTATAAGTTCCTTTAACATTTGAGCTTGTGCAGATAACTCTTCACTTGCAGCAGCACTTTCTTCAGCAGTTGCTGAGTTAGTTTGTACAACTACAGATATTTGTTCAACACCAACATTTACTTGACTTATATGGTTAGCTTGTTCATTACTTACATCTGCTATATACTGTATAACATTTGCTGAATTTTTAGCGCTTTCAACTACTGCTTCAAGAGATTTAGCAGTATCTGAAACTATTATAGTCCCCTTTTCTATAGCTTTAAGTGATTTTTCAATTAATTCTGCTGTATCTTTTGCACTTTGTGCAGACTTAGCAGCAAGATTTCTAACTTCATCTGCAACTACAGCAAATCCTTTACCAGCTTCTCCAGCACGTGCTGCTTCTACTGCTGCATTAAGTGCTAATATATTTGTTTGGAATGCTATATCATCAATATTTTTAATTATATTTCCTATTTCATTTGATGTAGTATTTATATCATCCATTGCAGTAATCATTTCTTTCATTTGTTCTTTACTTTTATCTGTTGCCTTACTTGCTTCTAGAGATATATCCTTTGCTCTTAATGCATGTTCTGCTGTTTCTTTTATTTGTGATGAAACTTCATTTATAGTTGCTGAAAGTTCTTCAATTGAGCTTGCTTGTTCTGTAGTACCTTGAGAAAGTACTTGTGCTCCTTCTGATAATTGATAAGAACTAACTGCTACTTGTTCACCAGCTTCATTTATTTGTATTAAAGTGTTATTTAAATCATATACTATTTTATTTAAAGCTATCAATATAGGCTCGAAGTCTTTTACAAATAGATTTTTGTATTCTTCGCTATCTGCATGAATATCTAAATTGCCATCACTAACTTCTGTTAATATATATGTTAAAGCATTTATCATACTTCTAAAATCATTAACTATTTTATATGTAGCATCTGCTACTAGACCTATCTCATTGTCTTCATCTATAACTGGGACCTCCGAATTTAAATCTCCTTGAGCTAACTTATTTAATCTTTCACTACATTCTTTTAATGGATTTCCTATTTTTTTAGAGAATCTCATAGCCACAAATATAGCTAAAACTGTAACTACTACAGTCAATATTCCTGTATATATGATTGATTTATACATCTCACCAAGGAAATCACCTTTGTTTACCATTATACCCATACCCCATCCATTACTATTTTTTACTGGAGCATATCCTAAAATCCAATCTTCACCATTTAAATTTGCATCAGAAAATCCTGTTTCTCCTGAGATAAGCTTTTCATCTGCTTGTGCAAAAGGTTTTAGACTTTCATTACTTTCTGCTTCTTTTATAGTATTTTTTGCATTAACTAAACTTGCATCTCTATGAGCAATTGTAGTTCCTTGATTGTCTACAAGATAAGCATAACTATTTTCACTTATATCTATGCCTCTAACTATATCATTTAAATAATCTTTATCTAAATCAAAAGTTACAACTCCCACAACTTTACTATTTTCTACTCCATTTTCCCAAATAGGTGCTGAAACTACTAGTACATTCTCTCCTGTTACCTTACTAAGAACTGGACTACCTAAATATGCCTTACCATTTATAGAAGCTTTAAAGTAATCTCTGTCAGAGTAATCATTTCCACTAAAAATATCTTTTCCATTTGTATCTATTATTTGACCCACTTTCATTCCATACAATTTTTCTTGTCTATCTATAATACTTTCTTTTTCTTCCTTACTTACTTTTGGGTCTGAAATTGCCTTAATAATACCTGTTTGAATTGTTGCATTTTTTATATTTGTAATTTTTTGAGTTGCAGTTTGTGCTGCTTGCTTAGTAGTTTCTACTATAGTTTTTGATAATACACTGTTAGCACTCTTATAATTTAAGTAACTTGTAGCAGTACCTAAAAGTAAACAACTTATAACTGAAAAACTTACTATTATCAAAGTTAGTTGAGTTTTTATACTTTTACTTTTACCTTTTATCCTATGCCATAATTTAGTTTCCATTAATTGCCTTCCTCCTCTTATCACACTTATTTTCATACATTCTTTTCATTAAATAACCCTGCATTACAAATCATTAGATTTTAAATATACTCATTCCAAATAATTTATTCACCTCAAACCTTCCATATTAAAATTTGCTCTCATTAAATCATTTAAGATTTGTTGATTTGTTTTGTGCTAAATATCATAATATAATTTCCATATTATGGTTAATAATACGGACGTTTCTATGATTTATTTAGACTTATTAATAACTATTCCTACTACAAAATTTTAAAACATACCTTATAATTACATGTACAACGTCCCTAGTACTATATAAGTAAAAGCAACAGCTGTAAGTAAAACTTAAGGTGCGAAACAAATATTATAGTAACAGTAACTAAAAATTCATTAAGATTAAAACTAAGATTTGATTGTATAAAAATTAAGAAACATGTAAGATAATAGTAAAAAATAAAACTTATTAAAATATAAACCCAAATGTGCTCAATGATGGTGTACATACAGTAGGAGTAGTATTATCATCACTTCAAAACTTTAAATTATTAGAAGTATTAAAATAGATAATTCAATATTATCCTAATAAAAATTCACTTCGCTCATTTTGTATAATTTAAATTTATAGAGAATAATTTTATGGAAATTAAAAAGAAATTTTTAATGAGTTTTAAAATTACATCAAGTAAAATGGATCAGTAGATGAGCCTAAAGTAGATTTGACAGAAAAAGAAATAGAAACAGCTATGTCTATAATAATTTCTAAAAATATATTAAACATAAAATAAAGGTAGAGCTTTTGCTCTACCTTGTTTTAGTTAAGTATATTAATTACAAAATTTTCTAACAGAACCTTAATTTTTTATATCTTCTGGAACCTCTAAAGTTATTTTTCCTATTTTACCATCTCTAAACTCATTTAATACAGTAGTTGCTATACGAGTATAATCTAACTCTTTTCTTCCTGTTACAAATCCTCTTTTACGTCCTATCATATCCATAGTTTCTATATCACTATTACCTAGTTCCTCCAGCTTATATCTAGCTTTTAATTTTTCTGGCTCTATCTCCATAAGCTTTCCTATAAGTCTTAAAGCAAGTGTATCAATATCTAGTATTTCATCTTTTATTGCTCTACAAAACGCTAAGTTAAGGGCTACATCTTGATCTTCAAATTTAGGCCAAAGTATACCTGGTGTATCTAATAATTCTAGGTTTCCTTTTAATCTTACCCACTGTTTACCTTTAGTAACACCTGGCTTATCTCCTGTTACTGTACTTTTTCTACCTGTTAATTTATTTATTATAGACGATTTACCTACGTTCGGTACTCCAACTATCATTATTCTTATGGGTCTTTCTTTTCTACCTTTTTCTTTTAATGCATCCATCTTATCTTTAGTTACATTTTTACACTCATCTATTAATTTATTAAGACCCTTACCTTTAATAGTATCTATTGGTATAGCTTTTATACCTTTTTCTTTATAGTATTTTATCCATCTATCAAGCTTTGCTCTATCTGCTAAATCACTTTTATTTAATATAACAACTCTTGGTTTATTTCCTGCAAGTTTGTCTATATCTGGATTTTTACTACTAAATGGTATTCTAGCATCTAAAAGTTCTACTACAACATCTACTAATTTTAAATTATCTCTAACTAAGTCCTTAGTCTTTTTCATGTGTCCTGGATACCAGTTTATATGTAAATTATCATCTCTTAGATATTCATCATAATCGGTTCTCATTTTATCTCCTCTTGCCATGATTATCACTCCTTTTTATATTAATTCGCTCATTTTATTTCAACTTATCTATTATACCATAATATTTTTTTATTTGCTTGTTTAATATTTGATGCTACATTACTTCTATTATAACTATAACGTATATTTTTTAAACCTCTTTATATATAGAGAAAAAACTAGCATATTATATTTCTGCATACTTCCTAATGTTTGATTAATAATAAGCATAAACTTCATGTGAAAAATCTATAGATGTTTCTATAGTTCCTTGTATAATAAGATTTTATATATAAAAAAAGGACTGTAAATCAGTCCTTTTTATCTATAGTAAAGTTTAATTATCTAGCCTCTTTTATCTTAGCAGCTTTACCTACTCTACCTCTTAAGTAGTTTAACTTAGCTCTTCTTACTTTACCTTTTCTAGTTACTTCTATCTTTTCTATTCTTGGAGTGTGAACTGGGAAAGTTCTTTCTACACCAACGTTGAAAGATATTTTTCTAACAGTGAAAGTTTCTTTTATTCCTCCACCTTGTCTCTTTAATACTACACCTTCGAATACTTGTATTCTTTCTCTTTTACCTTCAACTATTCTAACGTGTACTCTTACTGTGTCCCCAGGTCCAAAGTTAGGAACTTCTTTCTTTAATTGCTCTTGCTCTAATGATCTTAATATTTCGTTCATTTTTTTCCTCCTGATATCATAGACATTCTTAATTACTGACCAACGTAACAGAGGAATGCCCGTTTTTTTCAACATTTAAAATTATACTATACTTTAAACTTATTTACAAGCTTTTTTGTACAAGTCTGGTCTTCTTTCTTTAGTTATTTTTATAGACTGTTCATGTCTCCAATTATCAACATTTTTATGATTTCCAGATAATAAAACATCCGGCACTTCTAACCCCATAAATTCTCTAGGTCTAGTATAATGAGGGTACTCTAATAAATTATCTTTAAAAGATTCTTCTTCAAAAGATTCATTTTGGCTTAGTACTCCTGGTATTAGCCTTGATATAGAATCTATCAATATAAGAGCTGGTAACTCTCCTCCTGTTAATACATAATCTCCAATAGATATTTCATCTGTTACTATTAAATCTATAATTCTTTGATCTATGCCTTCATAATGTCCACAAAGCAATATTATATCTTCTTCTGTAGAAAATTCTTGTGCTATAGACTGGCTATGTACTTTACCTTTAGGCGTTAAATATATGACTCTAGGATTATTTATACCATGAGTATCAACAATATGCTTATACGTATCATATATAGGTTGAGGAGTCATAACCATACCTGCTCCCCCTCCAAATGGGTAATCATCTACTTTTTTGTGCTTACTATTTGAAAAATCTCTAATATTATATATAAATACTTCTATTTTTCCTTTTTCAATAGCCCTTTTCATTATACTTTCACTCATATAAGAGTTAAATATATCAGGAAATAATGTCATTATATGAAATCTCATTTTATCACCTAGTCTAACATACCTTTTATAGGATTTATTATCATTTTCTTCTCATTGATATCTATAGTAGGTACAAACTGCATAACAGCTGGTATTAAGTATTCTTTGTTATTTTCATCTTTTACAACATATACATCATTAGCAGCATATTGTAAAACTTCTGCTAATTTTCCTACATGTTGTCCATCAACAGTTTCTACATCTATTCCTATCATATCAGCCACAAAGAATTCATCTTCATCAAGTTCTCTAGAATTTTCTCTAGATACATATATAAATTTATCCCTTAATTTTTCTGCATCTTCTATTCTATCGATACCTTTTATTTTCATTATTACCATATTTCCTTTATATCTTACTCTTTCAACTTCTAAAGGATTTTCTCTGTCTTTTCCTATGTAAAATTCTTCTAAATCATCAAATCTATTTATATCATCAGTATAACTATAGACTCTAACTTCACCTTTTAACCCTTGTGTATTGACTATTTTTCCTATTTTAAAATGTGTTACTTGTGTCATTATCATTCTCCTTAAAGATAATATTTTATATGTTCTTTCTATAATTTTATTATATATTATGCACTATAAAACTATAGTCTATAAGTTCTTAATACATTAAAAGGATTAGGTATATACCTAATCCTTTTAAACTATATCAAGAGAAACTTTAACATTCTCTTTGTTAGCAACGGCTTTTACAACAGTCCTTATAGACTTAGCTATTCTACCTTGCTTTCCGATAACTTTTCCCATGTCATCCTGAGAAACTTTTAGTTTTAATGTTATTTCCTCATTGTGTCTGACTTCTTCAACTATTACAGCTTCAGGATTGTCAACTAGAGCTTTAGCTATCTCTAACACTAGCTCTTTCATATACTCATCTCCTAATAAAGCTTATTATTTTTTAGAAGCTTCGAACTTTTCCATAACACCGTTGTTAACTAATAAAGTTTTTACAGTGTCAGTTGGTTGAGCACCATTTGATAACCACTTAACAGCTTTCTCATCGTTTATTTTAACTTGCTTTGGTTGAGAAACTGGGTTATAGTATCCTATTTCCTCTATGAATTTTCCATCTCTTGGAGATCTAGAGTCCGCTACTACTATTCTGTAGAAAGGTTTTTTGTTTGATCCCATTCTTTTTAATCTTATTTTAACTGCCATTACAGTCACCTCCGAAAATTTTTATTTTGCTTATTTATTTAAAGAAAGGAAGTCCGGCAAAACCGCCCCTTTTCTTCATACTTTTTTGAGAGCCTGTAAACATCTTCATCATCTTCTTCATCTCATTGAATTGTTTTAAAAGTCTGTTTACATCTTGAACAGTAGTTCCACTACCTTTAGCTATTCTTCTTTTTCTAGAAGCATTTAGCAAACTTGGGTCTTTTCTTTCTTCTTTTGTCATAGATTGAACAATGGCTTTAGTTCTTTTCATTTCTTTACCATTTAAATCTACATCTCCAAGTTGGTCTTTTATATTCCCTATACCTGGAATCATACCTAATATTTTATCAAGAGGACCCATATTTTGGATTTGCTCCATTTGTTCTAAGAAATCTTCAAAATCAAGTTCTTGTTTTTTAATCTTTTCTTCTAATTCCTTAGCTTTATCTAAATCAATATTTTCTTGTGCCTTTTCTATTAAGCTAAGTATATCACCCATACCTAATATTCTTGAGGCCATTCTATCTGGATGGAAAGGTTCTAAATCATCTAATTTTTCACCCATACCTATGAATTTTATAGGTTTTTGTGTTACGGCTCTTATTGAAAGTGCAGCACCACCTCTAGTGTCTCCATCTAGTTTTGTTAGTATTACTCCATCTACACCAAGAGTTTCATTGAAGCTTTCTGCAACATTGACTGCATCTTGTCCTGTCATTGAGTCTACTACTAATAGTATTTCATGAGGTTTAACTTCAGATTTTATAGATTTTAATTCATCCATTAAGGCTTCATCTATATGAA
>ERZ1463036.256-NODE-256-length-11893-cov-31.132201_pt1 | contig 11893 bp, 10 predicted proteins | sample MGYA00564485_ERZ1463036 | MGnify/ENA primary metagenome ERZ1463036 (study PRJEB39244, sample SAMEA3635127) | Helicobacter pylori | study: EMG produced TPA metagenomics assembly of PRJEB11511 data set (Assembly of a 5300-year-old Helicobacter pylori... | reverse complement strand
AAGCTTTTTTTATTATGTAATTTTTAATTATATTTATACATTTAAATGATTTAGTAAACAAAGTATATAATATATTAAATATTAGATTAAAAGGTAAATGTATATACATTATATATACATTTATGATATTAATATATTTATAGAATATAAAATAAGTTAAAATAATAAATAACAAAGGAGATGAATAAGGATGAATAGTTCAACAAAAAGCACAAAGGTTTATGAGCAGGTAGTAGAACATATAAAAAATATGGTTGAAGATGGTGAACTTAAAATGGGAGAAAAGTTACCAACAGAAAGAGCTATGGCAGAAGATCTGAGTGTAAGTAGGGCTTCAATAAGAGAAGCTATAAGATCTCTTGAAGTAATCGGTTTAATAGAAAGCAAACAAGGTGCGGGAAATTATATAAAAAAAGATTTTAATGATATACTTTTAGAGCCATTATCAATGATGTTTATGTTAAAACAAGGATCATCAATGGATATATATGAACTTAGAGAAGTTTTAGAACTTTCTACTATAATGTTATCAGCTAAAAGAATAAATGAAAAAGAGCTTGAAAAATTAAAGAATTTAATTAATATGTTTAAAGAAAGTGATATAGAATCGAACAATGTAATTATAGATAAAGAATTTCACTATACTATAGTAAAAGCAGCTAACAATGAACTTATAACAAATCTTTTAAATGTAGTATCACAATTAATGGACAAGTTTATAACTGACTTAAGAAAAAATATATTAGAAAGTAGTGAAAATAAAGAGAAATTATTAGACTTACATGAAAGAATTTATCTTGCACTTGAGGCAAAAGATGATTATAAAGCGTATATAGCACTTAAAGAACACTTTAAATTAATAAAAGAATATATAAAGTGTTAAATAATTAACAAAGTAATAAGGAAACTAATGGAAATTAAAAGTTAATAATTTGTTCTTAAAAGGGAGTCATATTTGATGACTCCCTTATTTTTTGTTAATACGTTTACAAAAAATATGTGTTAAAAAAATAACAATACTGGAAATACCTAGAATAAAGGAGTACAATAAAATTGAAAATTGGTCATACCACCTAGTTAGTATATATAATGAAGGAGGAAATGATGAATATTTATTTAAAATTTATAATTGCATTATTACCAATAATTCTGCTTATGGTAGCACTTGGTGTATTTAAAGTTGCAGGATATAAAATTTGTCCTATAACTTTAATAGTTACTATAATACTTTCGATTACTATTTGGAAAATGCCGTTTGATATGTCATTATCAGCAGCATTAGAAGGCATAGCACTTGCTATTTGGCCTATAATGATAGTAATTATAGCTGCGGTATTTACTTATAATTTGTCGTTGCATACTGGTAGTATGGAAATCATTAAAAAAATGATGATGGAAATAACTACTGATAAAAGAATTCTGGTATTAATTCTTGCATGGGGATTTGGAGGATTTTTAGAAGCTATTGCAGGGTTTGGAACTGCTGTTGCTATACCAGCTAGTATAATGGCTGGGCTTGGATTTAATCCACTTTTTGCGGCAATAATTTGTTTAATAGCAAATACAACTCCTACAGCATTTGGAGCTATAGGGCTTCCAGTAACAACTCTTGCTCAAGTAGCTAATTTAAATGTAAACGAATTATCCTATGCAGTAAGTATTCAATTATTTCTATTTATTATTGTAGTTCCAATTATATTAGTTATGATAACAGGAAAGTCGGTTAAAGCAATAAAAGGAGTTTTAGGAATTTCATTAGTTTCAGGAATATCCTTTGCATTACCACAAGTTTTAATTGCTAAGTATATTGGAGCTGAATTACCAGCTATATTAGGCTCAATTCTTTCAATGGCTTTAACGGTTTTAGTTGCTAAGTTATTTTATAAAGAATCAGCAAGTAAAAATCATAGTTTAACTACAAAAAAGAAGATTTGGGCTTGGACGCCATTTATATTAGTATTTTTATTTATATTTTTCACTTCATCACTTTTCCCATTTATTAATGAAAAGTTATCCTTAGTGAAAACATCAATAAAAATTTACAGAGGAACTGGTGCAAAGCCTTATACATTTTTATGGCTTGCAACTCCAGGAACACTAATAATAATAGCAACATACATAGGAGGAATAATTCAAGGTGCAAAATTTAAAGAGATATCATTAGTTCTTCTCAAAACATGTAAACAAATGGGTAAAACGGCCATAACAATAATGTCTATAGTAGCTCTAGCTAAAGTTATGGGCTATAGTGGAATGATTAAATCAATGTCAATAGTGTTAGTAGCAATAACAGGAGGATTTTATCCAATAATTGCACCATTAATAGGGGCACTTGGAACCTTTGTAACAGGTAGCGACACCTCTGCAAACGTTTTATTTGGGGAGCTTCAAGTTGAAGTTGCAAAAACTTTACACTTGAATTCATATTGGCTTGCTGCAGCAAATACTTGCGGAGCAACTGCTGGTAAAATGATATCTCCTCAAAGTATAGCAGTTGCTACTGCTGCAACAGGTCTTGTTGGAGAAGAAGGAAAAATATTAAATTCAACACTTAAGTTTTGCTTGGTATTTGTAATATTGTTTGGACTTTTAACTTATTTATTAGGTCCCGTATTTGGGTTTTAATTTAAAAAAATAAAAATAATTAAAATTAATTATTTTAAAAGATAGGGGAGATTTAAGTGGAAACTTTACAAAGAGGATTTGAAAAACCTACAAAGAGAGTGGAAATTTTAAAAGAAGAAATTTTATCTGCTTTTCCTGAAATTGAAGTAGATAGAGCTAGAATTTTAACTGATTCTTTCAAGAAAACAGAAAATGAACCTATAATAATAAGAAAAGCAAAAGCGTTAAAAGCTCTTTTAGAAAAAATGCCTATAACAATAAGAAATGGAGAACTTATTGTTGGAAGTTTAACTAAAAATCCAAGATCAGCTCAAGTTTATCCAGAATTTTCAAACAAATGGCTTGTAGATGAATTCGATAAATTAGAGAAAAGAACATCAGATGCATTTAAAATTTCAGAAGAAACTAAAAGTGAATTGAAAGAAATATTTAAGTACTGGGATGGTAAAACTGTTAGTGAACTTGCTACAGCTTATATGCCAGAATCAACAAAAAATGCAATGAAAGCTAATGTATTTACTGTTGCAAATTATCATTTTAATGGTCTTGGTCATATATCAGTTGATTATGAAAAAGTTTTGAAAAACGGATTTTCTGGAATAATTAAAGAGGTAAAAGAACAAATTAAAAAATCAAAAGAAAGTGATCCAGAATATATTCATAAGAAAATGTTTTGGGATGCTATTTTAATTTGTTGTAATGCAGCAATTGATTATGCACATAGATATTCAAATCTTGCAAAAGAATTAGCAAGTAAAGAAAAAGATGAAACAAGGAAAAAAGAATTATTAGAGATATCAAGAATTTGTAATAAGGTTCCTGAATATCCAGCTGAAACTTTTTATGAAGCTTGTCAATCTTTTTGGTTCATTCAATTAATAATTAGTTTAGAATCAAATGGCCATGCTATTTCTCCAGCACGTTTTGACCAATATATGTATCCTTTTTACAAAAAAGATTTGGAAAATTCAGAAAAATTAAAAGATTTTGATAGAGAAGTGCTTCATTGCTTATGGGTTAAGTTTAATGACTTAACAAAAGTTCGTGATGAAACTACAACTAAAGCCTTTAGTGGATATTCAATGTTCCAAAATTTAATTGTTGGTGGACAAACTCCTGATGGAAAGGATGCAACAAATGATTTAACTTATTTGTGTATGGATGCAACAGGAAGTTTAAAATTACCACAGCCATCTTTATCAGTTAGGGTTTGGAATAATTCACCTGATGAATTTTTAATAAGAGCATGCGAAGTAGCTAGATTAGGAACTGGATTACCTGCTTTTTATAATGATGAAGTAATAATTCCTATGCTTGTAAATCAAGGATTAACTTTAGAAGATGCAAGAGATTATGGAATAGTTGGATGTGTTGAGCCACAAAAACCTGGTAAAACAGATGGATGGTACGATGCAGCATTCTTTAACTTAGCTAAAGTATTAGAAATTGCAATTAATGATGGAACTGAAAATGGAAAGAAAGTTGGATCAACTACTAAAAGTTTTGCTGAGTTTGAAAGTATTGACGATTTAATTGAAGCATATAAAAAACAAATACATTTCTTTGTTAACCATATGGTAGCAGCAGATAACTGCGTAGATATTGCACATAGAGAAAGAGCTCCACTTCCATTTTTATCATGTATGTTAGATGATTGTATTTCTTTAGGAAAATCAATACAAGAAGGTGGAGGACATTATCGCTTCTCAGGTCCTTTAGGAGTTGGTGTAGCTAATGTCGGAAATTCATTTATGGCAATAAAAAAATTAGTATTTGATGAAAAGAAAATTTCTTTAGAAGAATTAAAAGAAGCACTTAATAGTAATTTTGGTAAAGATTTAGAAGATAAAGAGAAAAAAATGAAATATGAAAATATTAGACAAATGCTTTTAAATAGAGCGCCTAAGTTTGGTAATGATATAGACGAAGTAGATGAATATACAAGGGAAGGTTCTCTTATATATTGTGAAGAAGTTCTTAAACATTATAATCAACGTGGTGGAAGATTTTTACCAGGATTATATCCAGTATCAAATAATGTACATTTAGGTTCATTAGTTGGTGCAACACCTGATGGTAGAAATTCAGGAGAACCAATTGCAGATGGAGTTTCTCCAACTAGAGGAACTGATGTGAATGGACCAACAGCAGCTGCAAATTCAGTAGCAAAATTAGATCATTTTAGTGCTCCAAGTGGAACATTACTAAATCAAAAATTTAATCCTTCAACACTTGAAGGTGATAATGGTCTTAAAAATTTAATGAATTTAATTAGAAGCTATTTTGATAAAAAAGGAATGCATATGCAATTTAATATAATAAGTAAAGAAACTTTACTTGAAGCACAAAAGCATCCTGAAAAATATAGAGACTTAATAGTTAGAGTTGCAGGATATAGTGCTCAATTTATATGCTTAGATAAAGGTGTTCAAGATGACATTATAAAAAGAACAGAATTAGAATTATAAGTTTTATAATATTAATTTTATAAATTAAATATAAAAATTTACTTAAGAAGGGTAAATAATATGAGCAATATACTTAACAATGAAGAAAAAGGTTTAATATTTAATATACAGAGATTTTCAGTAAATGATGGACCAGGACTTAGAACAATTGTTTTCTTTAAAGGATGTCCATTGAGATGTTTATGGTGTAGTAATCCAGAGTCTCAACATAAATTTGAAGAATTGATGTTTAATAGTAAAAACTGTATAGGTTGCCATAACTGTGAAAATGCATGCGAGCATGATGCTATAGATTTTAAAAATAATTATATAATAAATAAAGAAAAATGTATCAACTGTAAGGAATGTTTAGATGTATGTTATTCTAATTCTTTAGTAGAAGTTGGTGAATATAAAACTATAAAAGAAGTATTAGATATAGTAAAAAAAGATTTTGTACAATTTAGGAGATCAGGAGGTGGAATTACCTTATCAGGAGGTGAGCCTTTAATGCAACCTAAATTTGCAAGAGAATTACTTAAATGCTGTAAGCAATCTTTAATAAATACAGCAATAGAAACAACTGCTTATGCGGATGAATCTGCTATAAATGAAGTTTTTCCTTTTGTGGATTTAGCATTAATAGATATTAAAAGCATAAATGATGAAAAACATATAAAATTTGTTGGACAAAGTAATAAAAAAATACTTAATAATATAAGGTTAATAGATAATTTATGCAAAAATATAATAATAAGAATTCCTATAATTCCAAATTTTAATTGTGATGAGGAAAGTATTAGAGAAATAGCTAAGTTTTCAAAATCTATAAAGAATTTAGTTGAAATTCATATATTACCTTATCACAGATTAGGAGTAAATAAATATGAATGTTTAGGAATAGATTATAAAATGTCAGAAAATATAATTAGTCCTAATAAAGAAACTATGGAAAAACTAAAAAATATTGTAGAAAAAGAAGGTATAAAGTGTAATATAGGAGCTGTTTAAAATCTGATATTACCGTAAACGTTATTAGTAGCTTGTATATTACTTTAAAATAGAAAGGTGTGAAAATTTATGAATACTATAGTTTGTATTAAACAAGTACCAGGAACATCAAAAGTTGAAGTTGATGAAAAAACAGGAGTATTAAAAAGGGATGGAATAGATACAAAAATGAATCCTTATGATTTATATGCCTTAGAAACTGCATTAAATATAAAAGAAGAAAAAGGTGGAGTTATAAAGGTAATAAGCATGGGACCACCTCAAGCTATGGAAGTAATAAAAGAAGCTTTTGCAATGGGAGCTGATGAAGGAACTTTAGTTTCAGATAGAAAATTTGCAGGAGCTGATGTACTTGCAACATCTTATACACTATCACAAGGAATAAGACAATGTGGAGATTTTGATTTGATAATTTGTGGTAAACAAACAACTGATGGAGATACAGCACAGGTTGGACCTGAAATGGCAGAATATCTACAAATTCCTCATGTTGCAAATGTAAGAAAAATATTAAAAGTAAGTGATGATTTTATAACAGTGGAAATGGACATGCCAAATACAATAGAAATTGTAGATGTTAAATACCCATGTCTTATAACAGTAGAAAAAGATATATTTGAACCAAGATTACCTTCATATAAAAGAAGTTTAGAGTCTAAGGATAGAGAAATAAGAGTTATATCTTTAAAGGATTTTGAAGATAAAAATGAAAAAAAATATGGATTAAATGGATCTCCTACTCAAGTTGAAAGAATATTCCCACCAGAATCAAATGATGACCATGAAATGTGGACAGGTAGTTCAGATGAGATAAGTGAAAAAATGACTAAAAAATTAAAGGAATTAAAGTTTATTTAAGGGGGAGTAAATTATGGCAAAGTTAGTAATAAATCAAGATAAAGTAGGCAACATAGAAGAAATTATAAAAATTTGTCCATTTGGTGCTTTAGAAGAAAAGGACGGAAAACTTGAAATAAATGCAAATTGTAAAATGTGTAAAATGTGTGTAAGAAAAGGTCCTAAAGGAGCAGTAGAATACGTAGAGGAAGAAGTAGTTAAAATAGATAAAAGCAAATGGAATGGAGTAGCTGTATATGTAGACCATGTAGATGGAGATATACACCCAGTTACATTTGAATTAATTGGTAAGGCAAAAGAACTTGCAGATAAGGTAAATCAAAAAGTTTATTGTTTATTTATAGGAAGTAATATAAAAGAAAAAGCAGAAGAATTATTACACTATGGTGTAGATGAAGTAATGGTATATGATAAAAAAGAACTTAAAAACTTCAGAATAGAACCATATGCAGCAGTAGTTGATGACTTTATAAAGAAGGTTAAACCAGCTGTGCTTCTTGTTGGTGCAACAACAGTTGGTAGATCATTAGCTCCAAGAGTTGCTGCAAGATGTAGAACTGGGTTAACAGCAGACTGTACAATATTAGATATAAAAGAAAATACAGATTTAGTTCAAATAAGACCAGCATTTGGTGGTAATATAATGGCCCAAATAGTAACTCCAAATTCAAGACCACAACTTGCAACAGTTAGATATAAAGTAATGTCAGCACCTGAAAGAAGTGAAAATGTTAGTGGTAAATTAACAATATGTGATATAGATTCTTCAAAATTAAATTCAAATATAGAAGTAAAAGAAGTTGTTGAAAAGGAAAAAGAACATAGTATATCAGAAGCTGATGTATTAGTAGTTGCAGGTAGAGCTGTAAAATCAGAAAAGGATATGGAAATGATACAAGAACTTGCAGATTTATTAGGTGGAGAAGTTGCAGTAACAAGACCATTAATAGAAGCTGGATGGGAAGATGCTAAAAAGCAAGTTGGATTAAGTGGTAGAACTGTAAGACCAAAGCTTATAATAACTTGTGGTGTATCTGGAGCTGTACAATTTACAGCAGGTATGAATAATTCAGATTATATATTTGCAATAAACAAAGATGAAAAGGCACCAATATTTAAAGTAGCTCACTATGGAATAGTTGGAGATATATATGAAATAGTTCCAAAATTAATAGAAGAAATAAAGGAAAGCAAGGGGGAATAATCATGAGTTACGGAAAAGTTACAGAAAATACTATAAAAGATATTGAAAATATAATTAATGACAGTGATAGAGTATTTTATGGGGAAAATATAAGTGAAGATTATAGTCACGATGAATTAGGCTCTATAAAAGAATTTCCTGATATAGTAGTTAAAGCTTTAACTACAGAAGAAGTATCAGAAATAATGAAATATGCTTATGAACATAACATTCCAGTAACTGCAAGAGGATCAGGAACAGGACTTGTTGGAGCAGCAGTTGCTATTCATAAAGGAATAGTTTTAGATTTAAGTGGTATGAATAAAATATTAGAACTTGATGAAGAAAATTTAACATTAACTGTAGAACCTGGTGTGTTATTAATGGAAATTGCAAAGTTTGTAGAGGAACATGATTTATTCTACCCACCAGATCCAGGAGAAAAAACAGCAACTATCGGAGGAAATATTAGTACAAATGCAGGTGGTATGAGAGCTGTTAAATATGGAGTAACTAGAGATTATGTAAGAGGTTTAGAGGTTGTATTACCTAATGGACATGTAATGAATTTAGGTGGTAAAGTTGTTAAAAATAGTTCAGGATATAGTATTAAAGATTTAATTGTAGGTGCTGAAGGTACTTTAGCAATAATTACAAAAGCTACACTTAAATTATTACCATTACCTAAAAAAGCAATTAGTTTACTTGTTCCTTTTGAAAACTTAGAAACTGCAATAGAAACAGTTCCTAAGATAATTAAATCAAAATCAATTCCAACAGCTGTAGAATTTATGCAAAAAGAAGCAATAGTTGCAGCAGAAGAATATTTAGGAAAGAAATTCCCAGATCATACTTCAGATGCATATTTACTTTTAACTTTTGATGGAAATTCAAGAGAAGAAATAGAAAAAGATTATGAAAAGGTTGCGGATATATGTCTTAAAGAAGGTGCTATAGATGCATTTATATCAGATACTGAAGAAAGACAAGAATCAATTTGGTCTGCAAGAGGAGCTTTCTTAGAAGCTATAAAAGCTTCAACTACTGAAATGGATGAAGTTGATGTAGTTGTACCAAGAAATAAAGTTGCTGAATTTGTTAAGTATACTAATAAGTTAGAAAAAGAATATGATATTAGAATTAAGAGTTTTGGACATGCTGGTGATGGAAACCTTCATATTTATATATTAAGAGATAAGTTAAATGAAAATACTTGGGGTGAAAAACTTCAAAAAGTTATGCAATGTATGTATGATAAATCAAAAGAATTAAAAGGACAAGTATCTGGAGAACACGGAATCGGATTTGCTAAGAAAGAATATTTAAATGAATCATTAAGTGATGAATTAGTTGGCATTATGAAGGGTATTAAATTAACTTTTGACCCTAAAAATATTTTAAATCCAGGTAAGGTATGTGAATAATAAAATTTAAAAATAAAGATGTTAATTATTAATTTGGGATATTTTTTTAATGGTATAAGATTTTAAGAAAAAGGCTTTTCCTTAATTGGAAAAGCCTTTTTGATTTATAAAATTAAATTTTAAAATAAAAATTAATTCTATTTTAATTTTTATAAAGGTGATATAATTTGAAGATAATTTAAGTTAAAAAGGAGTATTTTTAAGAATGTATAAATTAGTTTGTATAGATATGGATGGAACATTATTAAATAAAAATCATGTTGTTAGTGAAGAAAATAAAAAAGCTTTAAAAAGGGCTACTGAATTAGGAGTAAATATTGCTATATCAACAGGTAGAATATTTGCATCAGCTAAAATATATGCAAATGTAACAGGAATTAAAGCTCCACTTATATGTTCTAATGGAGCTTATGTTAGAGAAAAAGATAGTGATGAAATATTATTTAAATCGGTATTAAATGAAGAAGTTTTAAATAGTATTTATAATATAATAAAAAAACATAATTTGTTAGCTTATTTCGACACTCCTTATGGAATAATAAGTGATACTAAAATACCAGAAAATGATAGTCATAGAATTATGAATGAGTTGGTAAATAATGAAGACAAGATTAAGTTTTATGAGTTTTCTGATTTTAAAGAAGCTTTTAATCTTTATAAAAATGATATATTAAAAGCAATAATTATAGAGACTAAGAATAGTAGTAAAATAGATGAAATTAAAGGGGAGGTGGAAAGTTTAAAAGAAGATATTGATATTGTACATTCATGGAATGGAGCTATAGAAGTAATGGCAAAGGGAACTTCAAAAGGTGAAGCTGTAAAGCTTATTGCAAAAAGACTTAATATAAAAAAAGAAGAGATTATGTGTATAGGTGATAGTGAAAATGATTTATCAATGCTTAAGGAGGCGGGATTTGCAGTTGTTATGGGTAATGCGGAAGATAGCGTGAAGAAATATGCAGATTATGTAACTGATACAAATGAGAATAACGGAGTTTCAAAAGTCATAGAAAAGTTTATACTAGACAAAAAATATTGATTTTATTAGGTGTATTTGATATCATATTTAAGTGTTTAATTTTTGTGTTAAGAAAATATTTAAACAAATTAGGATGAATTATTAGGTAAATAGGTTTTCTATTACTTAATATTAAATAACGAGACTTGCGTATAGCTTTTGCTGTTCATAAGTCTCATTTTTTTGTAATTTATATAAGAGGAGAGTTTTGTAATGAGTATTTTTTCTATTATTTTTACAGGTATAGGATTGGCTATGGATGCATTTGCTGTATCTTTAGCAAAAGGCATGACAATAAGGAAAAATTTAAAGAAAAAAGCTATACAAATAGGATTATATTTTGGAATTTTTCAAGGTATTATGCCCTTTTTAGGATGGATTGGTGGAAGATATTTCACTGAATATATGGGGAGATTTGGTACACTTATAGCTTTTATACTTCTATTATTTATAGGAGGAAAAATGATTTATGAGTTTATAAAAGGCCTAAGAGATAGAGAATTAAAAAATGTTGAAGAAGAATTAGCTTATGAAATAAATACTAATTATAAAGAGCAAATAAAAAATGTAAGTAATGATGAGCTATCAACTAAAAGTATAATATTACTTGCAATTGCTACGAGTATTGATGCATTAGCAGTTGGAGTTAGTTTTGCGTTTTTAAAAGTTAATATATTAGTTGCTATATCAATAATAGCTTTAGTTACATTTATAATATGCTTATTTGGTGTTATACTTGGTAAAAAACTTGGAGGTATATTTAGTAAATATGCTGAATTATTAGGAGGAATAATATTAATTATTATAGGATTTAAAATTTTAATGTAATGTGTAATAATAGTATTGTATAAATAATTAAAAAAACAGGAGGGCAATATGGAAGTTAAAATGTTACACACATGTATAAGAGTAATGGATTTAGAAAAGTCTTTAAAGTTTTACAAGGAAGCTTTAGGGCTTATAGAAACTAGAAGAAAAGATTTTAAGGAGCATAATTTTACTTTAGTATATTTATCAAATGAAAAAGATGGATATGAAATAGAGTTAACTTACAATTATAATCCTGAAAAACCTTATGAGCTTGGAAATGGATTTAGTCACATAGCAGTTGGTACTAAAGATTTAGAAGGTATGAGAGACAAACATATAAAATTAGGATATGAAGTTACAGATTTAAAGGGATTACCAGGAGAAGCACCTAAGTATTTTTTTGTAAAAGATCCAGATGGATATATGATTGAAGTAATAAGATGCTAATAATAAAAAAAGATACAGTAGTTTACTGTATCTTTTTTTATTATTAAAAGTTTTGAAAATATTATAA
>ERZ1463036.255-NODE-255-length-11898-cov-19.724141_pt1 | contig 11898 bp, 14 predicted proteins | sample MGYA00564485_ERZ1463036 | MGnify/ENA primary metagenome ERZ1463036 (study PRJEB39244, sample SAMEA3635127) | Helicobacter pylori | study: EMG produced TPA metagenomics assembly of PRJEB11511 data set (Assembly of a 5300-year-old Helicobacter pylori... | reverse complement strand
TCCTTTTCCATCAACTGGTTGCCCTAGTGAGTTTACAACTCTACCTATCATAGCATCACCAACTGGAACTTGAACTATATTACCAGTTCTCTTAACGATATCTCCTTCTTTTATTCCAGAGTCGTTACCTAATATAACTGCCCCAACCATGTCTTCTTCAAGGTTAAGAGCCATTCCGTATACTTCTCCTGGGAACTCTAATAATTCACCAGCCATAGCTTTATCTAATCCGTAAACACTAGCTATACCGTCCCCAACTTTTAAAACACTACCTGTATCTGTTAATTCAACTTTATTCTCATAATTTTTTATTTGCTCTTTAATTATAGAACTTATTTCTTCAGGTCTTAAGTTCATGGGTTCACCACCATTCTAAGATATTACTTGAGATAGTATATTTTTCATTCCTGCTAAACGAGTTTTAACAGTTCCGTCTATCTCTTCGTTTCCAAGTCTAACTAGAACTCCTCCTAGTATAGATTCATCAACGTTGTTTTCTAAAGTAACATTTTTGTTGTATTTTTTTGAAAGTTTTAACTCAAGTTCTTTAATTTCTTCTTGAGACATAGGTACTGCAGTTATTGCAGTTCCTTCTAACACATTTTCTTTTTCATTTAATAATGCTTTAAATGAGTTTTGAACAGCTTCTATAACTGAAACTCTATCTTTATCTATCATTATTTTTAAGAAATTGCTTAAATTTTCACTCAACTGATTTTGAAAAACCTTCTTTAATAAGTCTTTCTTTTCTCCTTTTCCTACAAGAGGAGATTTTAAAACATTGAAAAAATCTTCGTTAGATTTTAGTATGTTTACAACTGCTACTAATTCTTCATTTAAGCTAGCAGTTGTGTTAGTTTCTTCTCCTACTTGAAATAAGGCTTCAGCATATCTACTCGCGACTACATTCATCATTTAGCTTCGCCTACCTCTTTTATAAAGTTATCTATTAAATCCTTGTGCTTAGATTTATCTATATCTTTCTCAATAACTTTAGATGCTGCTAATAATGCTATATCAGATATATCGTTTTTGATTTCATTCATAGCTTTTTGTCTTTCTTGTTCTATATCTTTATTAGCTTTTTCTCTTATATTTTGTGCTTCATTTTTAGCATTAGCTATCATTTCAGATTCTTTTTGCTCTGCTCTTAATGTAGCTTGTTTTATTATTTCTTGACCTTCATTTTTAGCTGAGATTATCTTTTCTTCATATTCTTTCTTTAAAGATAAACCTTCCGTCTTAGCAACTTCTCCTTGTGCTAAGTTTTCTCTGATGTCTTTTTCTCTAGCTTCGATTATTCCTAATACTGGTTTGAATAAAAGTTTCTTTAATATTACAAATACTAGGAATGTATTTATAAGCTGGAATATTAATTCATATGATATGCCTATAAGTGGCTTGAATTCCATATGTTATCCTCCTTCCTACTAATCACAATTCGTAAGTAGGAGATGGCTCTCCCCATCTCCTATTTACAAAATTTCTTAATATTCATTCATAATTTCCTTACATTAATGGATTAGCAAATAGAAGGATTATTGCTATAACTAGTCCGTATATTGCTGAAGACTCTGCTACTGCTGCTCCAAGTAACATTGTTTTTATTATATCACCTTGTGCTTCTGGTTGGTTTCCAACTGCTTCTGCACCTTTACCTGCTGCGAATCCTTGTCCTATTCCTGCTCCTATACCTGTTGCAACTGCGATACCTGCTCCTATAGCTGAAGCTGCTGCTATTATAGCTGTTTCCATAATTACTTCCTCCTTAGAAATTCTAATTTTTTAAAATTTTGATTATTTAATATTTTTTTATTCTGTTGCTGCACTTCCTACGAATACCATCGTTAACATTATGAATATAAATGACTGTAATAATCCAGCAAATATATCAAAATATAAGTGCAGTGGTACTGGTATTATTAACTGACCAAAAGGTATTGTAACACCTGGGATTAATGTTGATAGATATCCCAAGAAGTCATATAGTAAAGCCATTATAACGGCTCCACCAAGTATATTACCAAATGGACGGAAACTTAGTGAAACTGGTTTCGCTAATTCTCCTATTAAGTTAAGTGGTAATAACAGTGGGTTTGGTTCTAATAATCCTTTGAAGTATCCTGGACCATTAAATTTAACACCTGCATAATAAATCATAACGAATGTTATTAATGACCATGCTAATGTAGTATCTAAATCTGTTGTAGGTGATCTAAATCCTAATAATCCTATTAAGTTAGAAACCGCAAAGAATAAAAATAAACTTCCTATGTACGGAACCACATTTGGCATTCTTTTTACAGTTTCCTTACCCATAGTATCTTCTACTAATTTAGCAAGCCCACCTATAGCAAATTCTAAGAATATTTGCAATTTACTTGTTGGAACTTTCTTTAGGTTTCTTGTCATTAAGTAAGAAGCTAAAGCAAGCCCTGCAAGTATTAACCAACTTGTTACTACGGTTTCACTTAATTTAAAGTTACCGAAAAATATAACCCATTTTGCTTGGCTCATACTTACGCCTCCTTTCTTTTGAGTTTGTCTATTAAGAATGTTTTTGTTAATATAACAAACTTAGGACTTAATAACCCTATTGCAACCCCTAATACATGTATGTATGGGGCTTTTACAGAGACAAATAGCACTACTCCTGTCACAGTCATCCTCAGCAAATATTGACCAGCTGAGTATATTTGAGCCTTAGAAACAGGCATAGTTACCGATTTTTCTATTGTTATAGCTAACAATCTAAAATTAAGTACAGCTATTATTGTACCAAATATCAACCCTAAAAGCATTTCTTTGCTAAATGTTGAAGTTATCAACAATAATATAATAGCTATAAGATCGTAAACTATAACTCCCTTTGTTACGTAGTTTATTTCATCTTGTAGTTTTGTATGCATATAATCACTTCCTTTTTGTGTATACTATTAAAGTTTTATAAACTCCCATAAATGCTCCACCAACTCCTAATAATAAAAATACTATCATAAATATTGGTTCTGTATTAAATTTGGAATCAAAAAACTTTCCTAAAAAGGTACACCCAAATATAGGAATTAATATCATCAACCCTACTTGACTTATCAAAGAAAGCATCTTAGCTATTTCCATGTATATCTTGTGTTTACTCATACATTAGATACCCCTCTATGAATAGTTTCTTATATATTCATTAAATTTACTTATGTACATGATTTATAAGACCCACTTTGAGCCCTTTATATAAAAAACCATATATCCTATATTACCACTTTTTCAGCAATTTTTAAACATTTTTTTATTAAATTTGATTTTTTTTGAATTCATTTGAAGTTTTGTGAAAGCACCAATTTAAGCCATTATAGGTATATAACTTGAATAAAATGTTTTCATAAATATATTATTCAAACTATACAATTTCTATCCCATTAAAATAATATTTAGTATATATTTATAATATTTAATGTTTTTTGTATATTATTCTACCTATTCACTCATTTATGCATGTTTTAAGATTAATAATTAAATATTCTGATTCTCAATAACAATTTAAACCGACTAGCATAATATAGAAATTTCTTCATTTAAAGTTTTGTTATTTTTTTTAACTTCACCTCTTTAACAGATATCCTTTTCCTTACTCGTTATTAAAAAGGCATCTATAAATTTTATAGATACCTTTTCCATGTTGTCTTATTACTTTGTACCGTATAGTCTGTCTCCTGCATCTCCTAAACCTGGAACTATATAACCATGCTCATTTAATTTTTCATCTACTGATGCAACATATATATCTACATCTGGATGATATTTTTGAACTTCTGCTATACCTTCTGGAGCAGCAACTAAGTTGACTAATCTTATAAACTTAGCCCCTCTTGCTTTAAGTACATCTATAGCTGCAACTGCAGATCCACCTGTAGCAAGCATTGGATCTACAACTATCATTTCTCTTTCTTCTATATCTTGCGGTAATTTGCAGTAGTATTCTACTGGTTGTAATGTTTCTGGATCTCTGTATAAACCTACATGACCAACTTTTGCAGCTGGTGTTAAACTTATAAGTCCATCTACCATTCCTAAACCTGCTCTTAATATTGGTACTATTCCTAGCTTTTTACCTGCTATAACCTTAGATGCAGTTTTTACTACTGGTGTTTCTATCTCCACCTCTTCTAATTGTAAGTCTCTTGTTATTTCATATCCCATTAACATACTTATTTCTGTTAAAAGTTGTCTGAAATCCTTTGACCCAGTGTTCTTATCTCTCATTAATGTTAACTTGTGTTGTATTAATGGATGATCTGTGATTATTACTTTACCCATTATGACTACCTCCTATTTGCTGTGCTTTTTTTCTATTTCTTTTATCATATCAACTCTTTTTGAGTGTCTACCGCCTTCAAATTCTGTATTTACCCATGCATCTACTATTTCTAAAGCTAATCCTCTTCCTAAAACCCTCTCTCCTAACGATAACATATTAGCATCATTATGAGCTTTAGACATCTTAGCTGAAAAAACATCAGATACTACAGCACATCTGATTCCTTTAACTTTGTTAGCTGCTAAAGATATACCTATTCCTGTTCCACAGCAAAGTATTCCATAATCAACCTCTTTATTTACTACTGAATTGGCAACTGTCTCCCCATATATAGGATAGTCCACTGATTCTAAGTCATTATTTGGTCCAAAATCTATACACTCTATGCCTTTAGCTTCTAAGTGCTTTTTTATTTCTTCCTTAAGATTATATCCTCCATGATCACTACCTAGTCCTATTTTCATCTGCATAGTCCTCCAATTTATATTATTATAATATATTTTAACCTACTTTTGCCATAAATTTATACTTTTATTACTTTATATCCTGCCGATTTAAGTAATCTATTCATTATAGCTTGACCTACACCAGTCATTTCAAAGGCCTCAGAATAAACTATATCCACATTTCTTTTGTCCATTTCTCTTAGTACATCAAACAAATTGCTTCCTACTTCTTCTAAAGTATTCCCCAAAGAAATGACTTCTCCTTCATATAATTTTTTATTTTTTTCTACACACATCACTCCAGATTTAATACCATTTTCAGAGTTTTCACGTATGATTTGATTTATTTTATTGATAACATCTTTGTCATTTCCTGACACTATGTATACGTCTGCATCAGGAGAATAATGTGTATACTTCATACCAGGTGCTTTTGCTTTTTTATTATCTTCTTTTTTTAATAGAGAAGGATCGACCAAAACTTCACCTAAAACTTCTTCTAGGTCTTCTTTTGTTATACTTCCAGGTCTAAGTATCATAGGTACTTCGCCTGTAAGGTCTAACACTGTAGATTCCAGTCCAAAATCACAATTTCCACCTAAAACAATACCACTAACTCTTCCATCCATTTCTTCTTTTACATGGTTAGCTTTAGTTGGAGATGGTCTACCTGATATATTAGCAGATGGTGCTGCAATAGGTAGTCCTGATTGTTTTATAAGTTCTCTTGCTATTTTATGAGACGGCATCCTTATAGCTACCGTATCTAATCCTCCACTAGTCGTGTTAGGAACTATGTCCTTTTTATTAAGTATTATAGTTATTGGTCCTGGCCAAAACTTATCCATAACAATCTTGGCTTTATTACTTATATCTTTAGCCAGATCTCTAACTTCTTCTCTATCATATATATGTACTATAAGTGGATTATCGCTAGGTCTGCCTTTAGCTTCATATATTTTCTTTACGGCATTTTCATCTAGAGCATTTGCTCCTAGACCATATACTGTTTCAGTCGGGAATATTACAGTCTTTCCTTCTTTTAATAATTCTGCTTGTTTTTTTAATTCTTCTACATTTATGTTATTAACATCTATTTTACTTATTATTGTTTTCATCTTTTGTATGCCTACTTTCATTTTTAGCTTAAATACACTTTACAATTATTGTACCTACTAAAAAACCAATTATACAATGTAATGTCGTTGACTTTGGAAATATTTCTTCTAAAACCACATATATCATAGTTCCTGCAGCTAAAGAAAGAAAAATACCCATTAAAGAATTAAATACTATCCCAAAACAACCACCTAAAAAACTACCCACACCCATAGGAACTCCTGCTAACAGTGTAAATCCAATCACTTTTGGTATTTTAATTTTAGACCCCACTAAACTAAGTGCCATAGCTAATCCTTCTGGAATATTGTGAATTCCAATTATTATTGCTAAAGTTATACCAAAGGATTCCTCCGATATAAAAGATGATCCAATCGCTAACCCCTCCGGTAGATTGTGAAGTAATATACTAATAAAAACAAGATATCCAGATTTTAAGTCACTAGGTATATCGAGCTTATTTTTTATATACATGGTGATAAGTACGCCAATTAATACAAATAAGGAAGTATAAGCTATTCCCATTTCCTCCATTGACTCATTCATCAAATCAAAAACTACTACAGCTAACATTATACCTCCAGATATCCCCATAAAAAAACTAAGATATTTGTCCACATTTTTCTTGAAAACTGCGGATATAACACCACCCATACCAGTTCCTATTACACCTGCTAAAAGTCCTATTAATGTTATTTTAAGTATCATATGCTCCTCCTTTAAATTTTATATACTAATGTATACTTAAAGAAGGAACATATTTATTCATGTTATATAAAAATCCCTAAATTAATAGGGATTAATAGAAGGATTAGCTTTAATCAAATTATAGTGATGCCATTTTCTCAGTTTGATCTACAGTTATTAAAGCATCTATCATTTCATCTATATCTCCATCTAAGAATGAATCTAACTTATATAATGTTAAGTTTATTCTATGATCACTAACTCTTCCTTGAGGGAAGTTGTAAGTTCTTATTCTTTCAGATCTATCTCCAGTACCAACCTGACTCTTTCTTTCCGCTGCTATATCTTTGTTTTGCTCAGCTATAGCTTTATCATTAAGTCTTGCTACTAGTATTTTTAATGCTTGTTCTTTATTTTTTAACTGTGATTTACCATCCTGACAAGATACTACCTCTCCTGTAGGTATGTGAGTTATTCTTACCGCAGAGTCAGTAGTGTTAACACTTTGCCCACCATTTCCTGAAGAACGGAAAACATCTATTCTTAAGTCATTTGGGTTTATGTTTACTTCTACTGTTTCAACTTCTGGTAAAACTGCAACTGTTGCAGTAGATGTATGGATTCTTCCTCCTGATTCAGTAGATGGTATTCTTTGAACTCTATGAACTCCTGACTCATATTTAAGTCTTGAGTAAGCTCCCTTACCTTTTATTAAGAATGATACCTCTTTATATCCACCAACACCAGTATCACTTGCACTTAATAATTCCATTTTCCATCTTCTTCTTTCAGCGTATCTTGAATACATTCTGAATAGGTCCCCTGCGAATAGAGCTGCTTCATCTCCACCAGCTCCTCCTCTTATCTCAACGATTACGTTCTTTTCATCGTTAGGGTCCTTTGGTAATAATAATATCTTTAATTCCGCTTCTAGAGGTTCTACTTGCTCTTCTAACTCAGATAATTCCATCTTAGCTAGGTCTCTTAACTCTTCATCTGATTCTTCTTGTAGTATTTCCTTTGAATCAGCTATACTAGTTAAAACATTTTTATATTCTCTATACTTCATTACTATTGGCTCTAAGTCAGAATGTTCTTTCATGTACTTTTGCCAAGTTTTTTGATCATTTATTATTTCCGGATCACTTATTTTTTCTGTTAAATCTTTGTATTTATCTTCTAATACATCTAATTTTTTTAGCATCCTTTTTCACCTCGTTTATTGTAACATATCAATTTTTCATTATATCATAGTTTATAGCCTATAACAACTCTATCAATACCTTGTATATCCTTCTTTGTATATATATTTGTGTATCCATTAGCTTCCATAATTCGCTTTACATCTTCTGCTTGATCATGCCCAACTTCATATGCCAATATTCCATTTTCTTTAATATATCTTACTGATTGTTTGGTTATATCTCTATAGAAATCAAGTCCATCTTCTCCACCTTCTAAGGCATTGTATGGCTCATAATCTTTAACTTGCGTATGAAGTGTTTCTATGTCCCTTTTAGGTATATATGGTGGATTTGAAACTATAACATCAAATTTAGTTTCTATATTTTCAATAGCTGAAAATAAATCTGATTTCTTAAATACGACCTTATCATCTACACCATTGTTTATTGCATTTATTTTTCCCACTTCTAAAGGTATATCCGATATATCTAAAGATACAACTTTAGATTTTTCTATATACTTAGCTAGACTTACAGTTATAGCCCCTGAACCTGTTCCTATATCCACTATATTAACTTCTTTATCCTTACAAAGTTCAATAATTTCTTCCACTAAAGGTTCTGTATCAGGTCTAGGTATTAAAACACCTTCTTTTACAAAGAAATCAAGTCCCATAAATTCTCTATTACCTACTATATAAGCTATCGGTCTTCCATTTATCCTTTCTGATATTAAACTTAAAAACATTTTATATTGTTCTTTAGTTAATTCTTTATTTAAGTTTAAATGGATATAAATTCTATCCACATCTCCAAGTACTTTTTGTAAAATAATTTCCGTGTCTAATCTTGGAGTGTCACTTATTTCTTTTAATTCCTCCATATACTTTATAAGTATGTCTCTTATTGTCATATTATCACCTTTATTTTTCTTCTATTACAGCTTTTAATGCTGTTAGTGCTACTTCTAATTGCTCATCATCAGGTTCTTTAGTTGTAAAGTTTTGTAAAAACATTCCTGGATATGCGACAATTTTAGTAAGACTATTATTATATTTCCCAAGAAATCTTATTATTTCATAAGATATTCCAGCAACCACAGGAATACATATTATTCTCATAACCACTCTTAATATAGGATTAGGCCATCCAAAGAAAGAGAATAGTATAATAGACGTAAACATAACTATAAATAAAAAGTTAGTCCCACACCTCGGGTGTAGTCTAGTAAATTTTCTAGCATTTTCTACTGTAAGCTCTTCTCCACTTTCATAGCAGTATATAGATTTATGCTCGGCACCATGATATTGAAATACCCTTTCTATATCTTTACTCTTAGATATTCCTACTATGTATATAAATAAAATAGCTATTCTAGCAAAACCTTCTATTAGGTTTAATACGAAATCGCTTTGTATATATTTTGAAAACAAACCTCCTACTACAGTAGGAATTAGTACAAATAATCCTATTGATAAAATAATAGATATTATCATAGTCAAACCTATCATCACATCATTAGCTTTATCTTTAAATACACTCTTGAAAAACCTGTCAAAAGCATCCTCTTCTTCTTCATCTAAAAAAAATTCTGATGAGAAGTTTAAACTTTTAATACCTTCTACCATTGTCTCGATTAATACAAATGAACCTCTTAAAAATGGTATTTTATCTATATTCTTATCTTTTATCCAACTTTTTACTCTATTTTTCTTTACAACAATCTCCCCATTGCTTTTCCTCACTGCAACGGCTCTTTTTTCTTTAGACTGCATCATAACCCCTTCGATTACAGCCTGACCACCTACAGATTGCTTCTTCATTTATTCACCTCTTTATTTTATACTTTACTTATTTCTTTATTATAATATAAGAGTATGTATTAAAATAGACTTTTTATATTATAAAAGGGAGCATCCCTGGTGATTAACATCATTTTAAGAAACTCCCTTTACTTTCAATTATTTTTTATCTTTATAAACCACATGACATTTTCTGCATCTAGCTTCATAAGTTTCAACAGCCCCTACTTGTATTATAGGGTCATCATATCTTGCAGGTTCTCCATTTATTAATCTTTGAGATCTATTAGCTGGCTGTCCACATACTGAACATATAGCTTGTATCTTATCAACAAATTCTGCAACAGCTAATAACTTTGGTGTTGGTCCAAAAGGCTCTCCTTTAAAGTCCATATCAAGACCAGCAGCAATAACTCTTATACCTTTATCTGCTAAGTTCATAGCTATTTCAACTATTTCTTCATCAAAGAACTGAACTTCATCAATTCCTACCACCTGAGTCTTATTATCTATATGATTATATATCTCTCTTGCATTACTTATAGGTATTGCATTTATACTGTCTCCATTATGTGAAACAACATCCTCTTTACTATATCTATTATCTATTTGAGGCTTAAATACTACTACATTTTGTTTTGCTATTTTAGCTCTTCTCAATCTTCTTATAAGCTCTTCACTTTTACCACTGTACATAGGTCCTATGACAACCTCTATATACCCGTGATTTACAGGTCTATACATATTTCGTACCCCCTATGATTGTTAGATTACATTAAAATAGGAGTTGGCTGCCCAACTCCATTTTTGTAAAGATTAGTCCATTTTGAATCTCTTCTTGAACTTGTCTATTCTTCCACCTGCTTCTATATTCTTTTGCTTTCCAGTATAGAAAGGATGGCACTCAGAACATATTTCTATTTTTATCTCGTCCTTAACAGAACCAGCTTTGAAAGTGTTCCCACAAGCACAACGTACTTCTACAGCTTCGTATTTTGGTTGTATATCTTTTTGCATCATATTCACCTCTTCTCAAATTTTATAAATTAACTATATTAATTTTTTCGTTTTGCATTATCAACTACACCATTATAACATAAGTTTTTTATTGGTACAAGCAGTTTTTCTTTAGATTAAATTCCTTTTATCGATTTGATAAACTCTTCATTATTCTTTGTTCTTTTTAATAATTCTATAACTTTATCTGTAACCTCTAATACAGAATTATTACTCATTTCTCTTCTTAATTTATATAAAGCTGACTTCTCTTCTTCTGTAAGTAATAGATCTTCTCTTCTTGTTCCTGACTTGTATATATCTACAGCTGGGAATATTCTCTTTTCAGCTAACTTTCTGTCTAAGTTAAGCTCCATATTTCCAGTTCCTTTGAATTCTTCAAATATTACATCATCCATTCTAGAACCTGTTTCTACTAAAGCAGTCGCAAGTATAGTTAACGAACCACCTTGTCTTATATTTCTAGCTGCACCAAAGAATTTCTTAGGCCCATGTAATGCTCCTGGATCAAGTCCTCCAGATAAAGTTCTTCCTGTTGGAGATATTGTTAAATTATAAGCTCTCGCAAGTCTAGTTATACTATCTAATAATATAACTACATCCTTTCCATGTTCAACTAGTCTTTGTGCTCTATTTAATACCATTTCAGCGACTTTAACATGGTGGCTAGATACTTGGTCAAATGTTGAGTATATAACATCTCCATTAATAGATTCTCTCATATCAGTAACTTCTTCTGGTCTTTCATCTATAAGAAGTACTATAAGTTCTACATTAGGATGATTTTTAGCTATGCTATTTGCTACATTTTTTAATAAGCTTGTCTTACCTGCTTTAGGAGGTGCAACTATTAATCCTCTTTGACCCTTTCCTATCGGAGATATTAAATCTATTAATCTGGTAGCTATATCATGTTGATGTCTTTCTAATGTAAGTCTTTCTTCTGGGTATATTGGAGTTAATAATTCAAAGGCCTTTCTTTGTATCGCTGTTTCAGGCTTCTCGTCATTTATTTTTTGAACATATAAAAGAGCCCTGAACTTTTCTCCTGTTTTAGGGTGTCTAGTTATTCCTTTTATCTTATCTCCAGTTTTCATATTAAATCTTCTTATTTGAGAAGGCGATACATAAACATCTCCTTCTGTAGATAGGTAATTTGACCCTCTTAAGAATCCAAACCCATCTGGAAGTATTTCAAGAACTCCTACTACCTCATCATCTTTTGATGTATTAAATTCATCTATTATTTTAGATTCATCTACTACCTTTTGAGTATAGTATCCTTTATTATTTCTAGTATTGTTATTTTCTATATGATTTCTATGATT
>ERZ1463036.253-NODE-253-length-11938-cov-8.500463_pt1 | contig 11938 bp, 10 predicted proteins | sample MGYA00564485_ERZ1463036 | MGnify/ENA primary metagenome ERZ1463036 (study PRJEB39244, sample SAMEA3635127) | Helicobacter pylori | study: EMG produced TPA metagenomics assembly of PRJEB11511 data set (Assembly of a 5300-year-old Helicobacter pylori... | reverse complement strand
TTAAGTTTTTATTATTAATTAAAGTTTTTAGGTAATATAACTTTAAAGAAGTTCTTAGATTTAGAATTAATAAATTTGACCTTATCTTTTCCTTTAAATGCTCCTTTAATTCTTAAAAGTCCTCTACCATCGTTTAAAAATCTTTTCTTTTTGTCTAAAGTTATTAACTTTTCATATATCCACATATTTCTTTTACTACAAGAAAGTTTATTAAAATTAATATTTTTATCTATAAAACTTCCTGGACTTGTTATAGTTATGTTTTTATCTGTAATATTAACTTCAATAATTTTATTTACTTCTGTGTATTCTCTATATAAAATAGCATTTTTTATAGCCTCTACAATTGTGTTTTTAGGATAGCCTTTAGGCAAAATTTTATTTATCTCTTCTTCTGCCTTATCTACCATAGTTAATAAGCTTCCTTGTATTATTTTTATATTATTTTCTTCGTTATCTGCAATTTTTATCATATTATTTGGAATTGCTAAACTATTCATTTCAGAAAAAACAAGAAGTCCACCATAAGTACACCTATAATCATTAAATTTATTTATATAATTTATTATTCCTGAACTTTCAAGAAGAAAATCTCTATTTGCATCGTTTAACTCTATTCCCTTCTGTTTAAAATACAACTTTAATAAATTATTATCTAACATATTTATACTGCTTCTTATTACACTACTTGTTTCAACAGTTAGTTCCATATTTTCCTCAAAGGCTGCTATAAGTTCACTTCTTCTCATAATATCAGTTGTTGAGCCTCTTCTAGTATAAAATATTCCATGTTCTTTTATTTGGTAAGGTTTTTGATCTCCATCACATATTGTAATTACACCTATTAGTTTTCCATCAATATTAATAAAATCCACTATAAGTGGAATTGGTGGATCACATCTTGAAGAAATAATTTGTTGAACTTGCTCTTCTGTAAAAATATCTTTTCTTTTTATTCCCTCTATTTTTTTACTTTTATCTCTAACTCCAACAACTATATAACCTCTTCCTCCACCTGAATTTGCAATTGCACAAACATCCTTTGCAAATTCTTTTTTCCCACTTTCAGTTATTAAATCAAGTTTTAATTTGAAGTCTAATTTTTGTCCTTCTTCACGTTTAATTAAGGAGTTTAATTTTTTTCTATCCATAACGTTTCTTCTCCTTTTTGCTAAAATATATAACTATAGTTTATTTATACATTAAATAATGTTTAATATTACTATTTTTAAATTATAAAAGGTGATATATAAATGAATTTAATTACAAACTAACCTAAATTCATTTTATAATATATCACCTTTATTATAATAATTATTTATATATTTTAACTAATTTAAATTAAAAGAAACTATTCTTTACCTTTTCACTTCCATCAAGTTCTAAATCTATTTCAACTTTTAAATTAGTCTTAGAAATAGGATTTTTAATGACTAAATTAGGATATTTAATTTCTAATAATCTTTCAACTTGAAGAATATCTATATTTTTACTAGAGAATTTATAAAAAAATGTAGTTAAATAATTTTTTATGTTATCTTCTGCTTCTTTCTTTAGCATTTCAAGAGCTGCTTTAGAAGAAATAAATCTACCTTGTGCTTCTGCAATAGTAGTCTTTAATTTTATTTTTTTAGTAAGTATAACATTATTACCATCATATTCTATATCTGTTTTAGTTTTATTACTTAATATTTCTAAAGTAATAAATCCAGTATTCATCTGTGGATTTTGCACTTCTAATGTTCCTGTCTTTATATTATCTGTTAAAAAATTATAGCTAAGTCCATCTTGTATACTTATTCTCTCTACCATAAAATTATTTCTCATAAGAGCTGCCCCTGAAACTTCTATTCTTTCATCTATAATATCTTTTCTAAGTTCTAAACCGCTAATTAAAGCATAATTGTTTCCTATTTCTGACTTTACAAGGTAGTCATTTATGTTAGTAATTGTAAGTCTAGCATTAGCTTTATTTTTTTGAACTAATTCACTTAAGAATATTCCAGTATTTTCTTCATCTTTTGCACTAATATTAATTAAATTCTCAATATCTCCAAAATATACAAACATATAAGGTTTAACTTTAAATTCTTGATCATTATTTATTAAGTTTAAATATTTATTAATTCCTTGTCTTGCTGCAGCTTCTGTAAATATTATTGCTCTATTTTGTGAAAAATTAATCTTATAACTTGCAGCTACATTTATATCTCTTATTGCTTCTAAAGCAGTTTTGCCAACGCCCTTATATATTATCCTTTTTCCATTATCAGAGCTTTCATTTGTGTTTCTATATGGCTTTACACAATCTAAATATATAACTACTCTTCCTAAATCATCAATATCAAATATTGTACTTGTTGTAAACGTAACTGTATTAATTTCATTATAATTAAAACAACCAGATAATGTAGAAGCTATTAAAACAAATACTAAGAATAATTTAAATATTTTTTTTCCATTCTTCTTCATACTTTTGTCCCTTTCCAATTATAGTTCTAGATATTCTTTTAAGTTTTCCTCTAAAAAATACATCTTTAAATTTAAATGTATCTAAACTTCCAATAGGAAAAAGATAAGAGTATCCAGTTGATTTCAAATCTGCAAGTCTTGTTAAAAATACAAGAAATCCTATAAATATTGCTGGAAGGCCATATAATGAACCTAAAATTACAAATATTATAGACCAAATTGATAACGCTCCATACATTTTGGGAATTAAAAAGTAACTTAATGTACTAAGGGCAACAACTATTATTGTTATTCTTGAAGCTATTCCTGCACCTACTGCTGCATCTCCTAAAATAAGTGCTGCAACAATACTCATAGCTCCTCCAATTGGTTGTGGTAGTCTAAGTCCAGCTTCTTTAATAATTTGAAAAGCGAGCATCATAGTTAAAACCTCAACTACTGTAGGAAGAGGTACTCCTGCCCTAGATACTGCAAGTCTAAATAAAAAAGATGATGGAATTAATCCAAAGTGGTGAGTTATAACTGCAACATACAATCCTGGAACAAAGGCAGCAAAAAAGAAAGCTAACCATCTTAGAAGTCTTGTAAAATTTGAAAATACTTTATTAGTATAATAATCATCAGGCATTTGAAAGTTTTCAATAAAAAAATAGGGTGCTGTTATTACAAATGGTGTTCCATCAACTAAAACAGCCACTCTTCCTTCCATCATTTTTGCTGCAACCTCATCTGGTTTTTCTGTATAACCAATAGTATCAAAAACTGAATTAGATTCCTTAAGCTGACTTTCTATATAATTACTATCTAATATAAATTCCATATCTATATTTTTTACTACATCTTTTACATAATTAATTAAATTTTCAGGTGCAACTCCTTTTATATATGAAATACAAACAACAGTTTGACTTTTATCTCCAACATAAATAGGCTCAAATTTAAGATCTGGATTCTTAACTCTTCTTCTAATAAGAGCAATATTATCGACAAATAGTTCATTAAAACCTTCTCTAGGTCCTTTTATTACTGATTCAGTAAGAGGAATAGATACACTTCTTCTTACAAACCCCTTAACTTCACAGTAGACTATTTCCTCATATCCTTCTACAAATATAACAACATCACCAGAAACAATATGTAGCATTGCATCATCTATATCATTTTTGTCCTTTACAAAATCAGCAATATTAATTTCCAATACATTAGTAATTAAATCTTCCATGTCATAGCATCTTGTTTTTTTATTTTTTATTGGAGTTACTATATAATCACTAAGAAACTGAGTACTGCAAAGATTATCAATGAAAACTAAGGTAGTTTTACCTAATATTCCGTTAATTTCTCTATATTTAATATCAAAACTATCCTTAAATTTTTCTTTAATTATATCTAAATTATTTTTCATACACATCACCTAAAAATATTATTCCTCAATAAATGTTTAATATTCATTATTTTGTTAATACTATATTTGAATATTGTAACTTACAATTTTAGAGGTGATGGAATGAACAAACTATCAAATAAACATTATTTATTTTTTATATTAATAGTATCTTCTATAAGTTTAAGAAGTTATTCTTCCGTCTTTATTAATTTAGGGGGAAGAGATACTTGGATTGCTAGCATAATTGCTGGAATTATATACATAGCTTATGTATATTTCATTATTTATGTATGTAATCAAACAAATTCCTTTGATATTAAAGAAATTTTTAAAAATACTTACCCAAAAACAATTGGTAATATACTATTATTTATTTTTGCCTTTGCTTTATTTTTAACTTCAGTTGAAACTGCTGCTGTCCAAAGTGATTCAATACATTCTACTATATTTATTGAAACACCAATTTGGTATTGTTTATTGTTTTTTATAATACCAGCAGGATATTTAATTACAAGAAGAATTGAAACATTAGTAATTGTTATAATTATTACAGTAATACTAGTTTTTTCATCTATGTTTTTTGTTGAAGTACTTACATTAAAATATCACACATTTCAGTATTTGCTACCTTTTTTTGAATTAGGAGTTAATAGAAGATTTATTCTTTCAATTTTATTAATACTAGGATCATTGTCATCAACTGCAATAACTTTTCCATTTTTAAAATATATAAGCAAAAAGGATAAAATTTTAAAATATAGTACAATAGGTACAATTATTATTGCTATTATTTCAACTTTAAGTATACTATCTGCTATATCTACTTTTGGACCAATACGTGCAAGTAACATTTACTATCCTGAATTTTTAAGAGTTCAAAGAATTCAGCTTAATGGATTTATTGAGTTTGGTGATCTATTTTTTATATCCAAAACTGTTAGCGTATGGTTTCTTAAATATGTTTTATGTGCAGTTGCAATACTATATATGTATAAAAATGTTTTTACAAACAAAAAAATATTTGCAATAGGATATTCTTTTTTAGCTTATATATGTTCATATGTTATTTCAAAAAAACATTATTTACTATTTGATTTTTTAAAATATTATGAACTAATAGCTTTAATTTTACTTTGCATACTTCCATTTATAACCTTTCTTATTTATTATTTAAAATATAAGAAAAAATCACAGATAAATTCTAATTTTAAAAATAAAAATAATAGCTAAATAGAATTAAAAACTCCCTCTTTTAAACAATAGCCTTATAAATTGACATTACTTAGGTGTAAACATATAATTTATATTATGACTTAGTTTAAAATTTAAGGAGTGAAGTACTATGGAAAATAGCGAAGCTAAGAAGGTTATCTTTAGTGGAATACAACCATCTGGAGATCTTACACTTGGAAATTATCTTGGAGCTATAAAAAATTGGGTTAAACTTCAAGATGAATATAACTGTTATTTTTGTGTTGTAGATTTACATGCAATAACAGTACCTCAAAAAGCTGCTGATTTAAGAAGAAGAACACTAGAGCTTCTTTCAATATATTTAGCTTGTGGAATTGATCCAGAAAAAAATACACTTTTCATTCAATCCCACGTACCTGCTCATTCAGAATGTGCATGGCTTTTAACTTGTAACTCATATATGGGTGAACTTTCAAGAATGACTCAATTTAAGGATAAATCTAAAAAAGCTGCTAATTCAGTAGGTGCAGGTTTATTTACTTATCCTGTACTTATGGCAGCTGATATATTACTATATCAAACAGATTTAGTTCCAGTTGGAAAAGACCAAATGCAGCACTTAGAACTTGCAAGAGATATAGCAATTAGATTTAATAATAATTATAGTCCTACATTTAAAATACCAGAAGGATATATAGCAAAAACAGGTGCTAAAATAATGAGTTTACAAGAACCAACAAAAAAAATGTCTAAATCAGATGACAATTTAAACTCATTTATATTAATAATGGATCCACCAGATGTTATCAGAAGAAAAATTTCAAGAGCTGTTACAGATAGCATAGGTATTATAAATTATTCTGATGACCAACCAGGAGTTAAAAACTTACTTAATATTTTATCTGCTATAACTAATAAAACTCCAGAAACTCTTGTTAAAGAATATGAAGGTAAAGGCTATGCAGATTTAAAAACTGATGTTGCTGAAGCCATAGTTAATGAATTAGCTCCAATTCAAGATAAAGTTAAAGAACTTTTAAAAGATAAGAAAACATTAGAGACTATTTATAAAGATGGAGCATCTAAAGCATCTTATATAGCAAATAAAACATTAAGAAAAGTTCAAAAGAAAATTGGATTTATACCAAGATAAATATATAAAAAGCCCCTAAAATGTTAGCGGCTTTTTATTTTTAAATGAAAAAAGTACGTATAATAAAATACGTACTTTTTCTAATGCAGGTCCACTTAATAAAATTTATTAAAATCTTAAATCTACATTTTTAACTAAAATAAATGACAAGCAACAAAATGATCTTTTTCAACTTCCTTTAACTCTGGTTTTTCCTCACTACAAATAGGTTTTGCATACTTACATCTACTAGCAAATCTACAACCTGGTTTAGGATTTATAGGACTACTTACTTCACCTTCTAACTCTATTCTTTCCTTCTTCTTTCCACCATTATATTCTGCTACTGGTATTGAAGACATAAGAGCCTTTGTATATGGATGAATTGGATTTTTATATAACTCGTTACTTGGAGCTAGTTCCATTAAATTTCCTAAATACATTACTCCAACTTTATCTGATATATGTCTAACCATAGACAAATCATGAGCAATAAATAAATAAGTTAGTCCCATTTTCTTTTGAAGATCTATCAATAAATTTACTACCTGTGCTTGTATTGAAACATCAAGAGCTGAAATAGGCTCATCACAAACAATGAATTCCGGTTCTAATGCAAGTGCCCTAGCTATTCCTATACGTTGTCTTTGACCTCCTGAAAATTCATGAGGAAATCTTGATGCATGTTCTTTATTAAGCCCAACTAAATTTAATAATTCATATATTTTTTCTGTTCTTTCTTTACCTGTGTATAGCTTGTGTATATCTATTCCTTCAGCTATAATATCTCCTACTGTCATACGAGGATCTAATGAAGCATATGGATCTTGGAAAATCATTTGAGATACTCTTGAGTACTCTCTTTTTTCTTTATTACTTAATTTAGTAATATTTTTCCCACTTAAAATTACATCACCACCTGTTGCATCATAAAGTCCTATAACAGTTCTTCCACAGGTTGTTTTTCCGCATCCTGACTCACCAACTAACCCCAATGTTTCACCCTTATTTATAGTAAAACTAACACCGTCTACTGCTTTTAATGTTTTATCTTTTCCTACATTAAAATATTTTTTTAAATTTTTTACCTCTAAAAGTACTTCCTTGCTCATTGAAACCTAAACTCCTCTCTTTAAAGGTGATTCTATTTTTGGTGCATTCTCATGCATTAACCAACAATTTACCTTATGAGAATCAGTAATAATTGTCTCTTCTGGCATAGCTTCCTTACATATTTCCATAGCATACTCACATCTTGCTGCAAATGGACATCCTACTGGTGGATTTAATAAATCTGGTGGAGTTCCACTTATAGAATATAATTCACCTTTATGCTCTGTATCTAAAGTTGGCATAGATTTTAATAATGCCCATGTATATGGATGTTTAGAATCACAGAATATTTCTTTAACTGTTCCTCTTTCTACTACTATTCCCGCATACATAACCTGTATCTTATCAGAGAATTCTGCAACAACTCCTAAATCATGAGTTATTAATATTACAGAAGTATTGAATTTATTTTTTAATTCATCTATAAGATTCATTATTTGCGCTTGAATTGTTACATCAAGAGCTGTAGTAGGTTCGTCTGCTATTAATATTTTTGGATTACATGCAAGTGCTATTGCAATCATCATTCTTTGTCTCATACCACCTGAAAATTCAAAAGGATATTGATCTATTCTAGCCTCTGCATTTGGAATATTAACTAATTTTAATAATCTAATTGCTTCATCCCTAGCTTCTTTCTTGTTCATTCCCCTGTGTATTTTTAAAACTTCAGTTATTTGTTTACCAATTTTCATTGTTGGGTTTAATGAAGTCATAGGATCTTGGAAGATCATACTTACTTCTCCCCCTCTAAAATTTTGAAGTTCTTTCTTATTTAAAGATAGTACATCTTTTCCATCACATATAATTTTTGAATTCTTACCTATTTCAGCTGGTGGAGTAGGAAGTAATCTCATTATTGATTTAGCTGTTATACTTTTTCCGCATCCAGATTCTCCAACTATAGCTAATGTTTCTCCTTGATCTAGGTCAAAGCTTACACCTCTAACTGCCTTAACCTCTCCAGCATAAGTATGAAATGATACTGCTAAGTCTTTTACCTCAAGTATTTTTGACATTTCCTTCGCCTCCTACTTATTGTCTTAATTTAGGGTCTAGTGCATCCCTTAAGCCATCACCAAATAAATTAAATGCTAACATTGTTAGTGCAATTGCAAGTGATGGGAATATTAGCTGACTTGGGTAAAATTGCATAACCTGTTGTCCAGCTGATGCCATAGCTCCCCAACTTGTTTCAGGAGGTTGAATACCTAATCCTATAAAGCTTAAAAATGCTTCAGCAAATATATAACTTGGTATATCAAAAGTAATATATACTATTATTATTCCAAGTGTATTAGGTAACATATGTTTCATTATTATTCTGAAAGGACTTGCTCCTAGAGTTTTAGCAGCCATAACATATTCTGATTCTTTAAGTTGCATTACTTGTCCACGAACCATTCTAGCTATTCCTGTCCACCCTGTTATAACTAAGGCTAATAAAAGTGGTACTATACCATTTCCAAGTCTTACTGCTATTAATATAACTATTATTAAGTATGGAACACTGTTTAATATTTCAACAATTCTCATCATTACATTATCTATTTTTCCACCAAAATATCCACTTATTCCACCGTAGATAATTCCAACTAAACACTCTACTAATGTACCAACAAAAGCAATTATTAAAGAAACTCTTCCACCAATCCATAGTCTATCAAATAAATCTCTTCCTAGATTATCAGTTCCAAAAAAATGTTTTGCTGAAGGTCCTTGATTTGCATCAGCCATATTTTGAATTGCATAACCACCATTAGATATAATAGGTTGGATTATACACATTAATATTAGTATTGCCAAAATCAAAAGTGAAAACAATGCAACTTTATTTTTCTTAAGTCTTCTCCAAGCATCTTGCCAATATGTTAAATTAGGTCTTGTAATTTGCTCAGATTTTGTTTTGTCAATTCCAACAATTTTAAATTTGTCTTTACTTATCTCTGCCATATATACCCCCTACTTTCCCTCTAATTTTATACGTGGATCTATAACACTGTATAAAATATCAACAATTAATATTGAAAGTATATAAAGAGCTGAGAAGAATACTGTTAAGCCCATTATAATGTTATAATCCTTAGCGTATATTGCATCAATTAAAGCATTTCCTATACCTGGTATAGCAAATATTCTTTCAATTACAACTGTACCTGTAATTATTGTAGCAATTTGAGGTCCTAATATTGTAATTATTGGTAATATAGCATTTCTTAAAATATGCTTTACTGAAATTGCAAAAGATGATAAGCCCTTTGCTTTAGCTGTTAATATATAATCTTGACTTATAACTTCTAAAACTGATGCTCTCATATACCTTGCATATGTTGCAATTCCTCCAAAGCTTAAAGCTAATGTAGGTAATATTACATATTTTATTTGTTGGAAAAATGGAGTTGAAGGATCATACCATCCTGCAATAGGTATTCCATTTTTTCCACCAAAAGTTAATTGTATTAGTGTAGCTAAAACAAAACTCGGTATTGATACACCGAGTATTGCTATGAACATAACTACATAGTCTATAGGAGTTTCTCTTTTAAATCCGGCTATAACTCCAAGTAACACTCCAACAATTAAACCAAGAGCAACTGATTGAAGACCTATTCTAACAGAAGGTGGAAAATTATCTTTTAGTTTATCATTTACACTTATTCCTTGTGTTACAAATGAATCTCCTAGCTCTCCTTTTAATAAATTTTTAAGATATATTACATATCTTTCAGTAACTGGTTTATCTAATCCGTATTTAATTTCCATATTTTTTGCAACTTCTGCTGGCAACTTTTTCGCTTGGGATGTTACTGGATTACCTGGCATACTGTTCATCAAAAAGAATGTAGCAGTAGCTATGACAAATAAAGTAACAACCATTAAAGCTAACCTCTTTAAAAGATATTTAACCATATAGTATCGCCCCTTAATATTTTGCTTATTCTTGAATTGATGTCCATCTTAATTGATATGTTCCACCAAATTTAGGAAGTTGTAATCCCTTTACTTTTTTCTTTTGGAATGAGTATATATCCTTGTAGTAAGTAGGTGTTACTGCTGGATTTTCAACAACTTCTATCTTTTCAATTTCCTTGTACATTTCAAGTCTCTTCTTGTTATCTGTTTCAGTATTTAATTTTTGTAATAAATTATTTACTTTAGCATCATTGTACTTACCAGTATTGTTTGTATGTGATTTTCCAAATAAATCCAAGAAGGTCATAGGATCATTAAAGTCTGCTCCCCATCCTGCACTTGCAATTTCAAAATCTCCATTACCTACTTTAGTTAAGAAATCTGAAAAATCTGCTGCTGTAACTAATTCTATTTTAACGCCAAGCTTCTTTTCCCATTGATTTTGCATATATTCACCTTGACTCTTAGCTGTTGCATCACTAGTTTGTAATAAGAACTTAAAAGTATGTTTTGATGGATCTGGATTTAATCCTTCTTCTTTTAATCCTTCAATTAATAACTTCTTAGGATCTTTATTCATAACAGCCTTTAATGGTTCTTCAACCTTATCACGATAATCTACATCCCCAACAACAATTCCTTGTGGAACTAATCCATAAGCTGGAATTGCCCTCTTTAATACATCTTTAGTAAATCCATCTCTATTTGAAGCAATTGATAAAGCTAGTCTTACTTTATCATTATTTAAAGCTTTATTTTTACTCTTTAAGTTATATTGTCCATAGAACACAGATGGTGCTACACCTTTTATTTCATTCCACTTACCATCTTTTGCTCCTTCTTTAAGTTTATTTAAAAATTCTCCTGTACCACTTACTACATCCAATTGGTTATTAGTAAACATTTGGAATGCAGTACTTGGTTCTTTAACTACCATTAAATCTACTTTATTTAGTTTTACATCTTTTTCATTCCAGTAATTTGGATTTTTCTTCAATTCAATTTTTGATCCACGTTGCCAATTTGATACTGTAAATGGTCCACTATAAACAAGTTTTGATGGATCACTACCATATTTATCCCCTTCAGCTTTAACTATATCTTCTCTTTGTGGTGCTAAAGCTGGGAAAGCAACAAGTTGATCAAAATAAGGTACTGGATTTTCTAATTGAACAACTAATGTATTGTTGTCCTTTGCTTTTATTCCAACATCTTCACTCTTTGCTTTTCCATTAAAGTATTTTTTTCCATTTTTTACTTTAAATAAGAAGAATGAGTATGATGCTCCAACTTCAGGATTTAATAATCTTTTCCATGCATATTCATAATCTTTTGCTGTAAGTTCCTTTCCATCACTCCATTTTAATCCTTTTCTTAAATGGAAAGTATACGTCTTACCGTCTTTACTTTTTTCAAATGATTCTGCTGCACCAGGTACAGGTTTATTATCATTATATACAAGTAATGTTTCTTGTGTATTTTGTACAATACTAAATGAAACTTCATCTGTTCCTTTTACAGAGTCAATTGTTTTTAACGCCCCAGTTGTTAATTTCAATGTCTCTTTATCTCCAGATGATGCTGATTCATTTTTTCCTCCACATCCTACAAATAATGATGCAGTTAATCCAACTACAATCAATGCACTGATAATTTTTTTCATTTTCATTTTTAATGCCCCCTTTTTTTTAAGTTATATTTTATCAAATATTTCAGCTAAAAATTAT
>ERZ1463036.251-NODE-251-length-11996-cov-102.232728_pt1 | contig 11996 bp, 12 predicted proteins | sample MGYA00564485_ERZ1463036 | MGnify/ENA primary metagenome ERZ1463036 (study PRJEB39244, sample SAMEA3635127) | Helicobacter pylori | study: EMG produced TPA metagenomics assembly of PRJEB11511 data set (Assembly of a 5300-year-old Helicobacter pylori... | reverse complement strand
ATTTTTATTTATTTATTATGTTTTTCAGGATGACAATTTTTAGAATATATCTCAGGTGATTTTTTTAAATAGATGTCCATTGGTTGTCGTTTTCATCCTTTTGTTTTACTCCTGTTTTGCTTGTTAACGAATTAATTCCACTACCCATTGATTTTTAGTTTCTGTTTTAGATCTTTTATTCATTTTAAAATCTCCTTTATAGGTGTTTTAATTATTTTGAACATGTAGTTATGATTATATACTTATTAGTATTTATATTTAATATTATAATAAAACTTAATGTAAATTTATTCTCAAAGCTATTGACACTTACTATGATTTAATGTTTATAATAAAACGATATGAATTTACAATTAAATAGGAGGATAAGATGAAAATAGATTGGAACAGTAAATATACAACAATATCTATATACTCATTTATAGTTGTTTGCTGTAGTATTATTTTTTATCGCATAGTTTGGGATACAAGTATGTTCGCTGGTAAAGTAAGTGAGATTATATCAACTTTGCAACCGTTTATAATAGGTGGAGTTATAGCTTATTTATTAAACTTTATATTAGTGTTTGTTGAAGATAAACTACTAAGTAAAGAAAAATTTAACAATCTCAAACCTAAAAGTAAAAGAGCCCTAGGTCTTTTAGTTACTTATATAGTAGCTTTTATATTAATTTACTTATTTGTACAATTTGTATTACCTCAATTGGTATCAAGTATAATGGGATTAGTTAATGACATACCAACGTATATAGCTAATTTATCAGACCTTATAACTAGTTATACACATGATTTAAATATTAATAAGGAACAACTAAACTTAGCAGTTGACAAACTTACGGACCTTATCAATTATTTTATATCAGTTGCAGCTAGTTTGATTCCTGTATTAGGTGAAGCCTTAAGAATAGTAGCCTCTAGTGTTTGGAATATAATACTTGGGTTTATAGTTTCAATTTACTTACTCATTGATAAAGAAAAGTTTTTTGGATTAGGCAGAAAAGTTATATTTGCTGTATTTAGTGAAAAGCATGCAAAAAGAACACTAGAATTAATTGATAGAAGTAATGATACTTTCGGTAGATTCTTAAGTGGTAAAATAATAGACTCTGCTATAATTGGTGTTTTAACATTTATAGTTCTTACAATATTTAAAATGCCATATGTATTATTAATATCAGTTATAATAGGTATAACTAATATAATACCATTTTTTGGTCCATTCTTTGGAGCTATTCCTGCAACGATAATAATATTATTTGTATCTCCTGTAAAAGCCTTATGGTTTATACTTATAATAATTATTATTCAACAAATAGATGGAAATATTATAGGACCTAAAATATTAGGGGATTCTATAGGTATATCTGCATTTTGGATATTATTTTCATTATTAGTAGCAGGTAAGGTTTTAGGTTTAGTCGGAATGATTATAGGTGTCCCTTTATTTGCTATAGTATATTCTATTATAAAAGAAGTAGTAGAAGAAAAGCTAGATAAAAAGGGGCTTCCTATAGATACCAAGGATTATATGAATAAATAATTTTAAAATATCTATCTAAATTTAATTTTAGATAGATATTTTTTTATTTAGATAAAAAAGTTTGGATTCATATGTATTTTTTATAAAATATTTTTTATAAAATATGTAATCATACTATTTAACCTTATATTTTTATTTTTTAAAGTATGTGTTGTACCGAATTTTATTGAATTTGAATAATATAATAAATCTGATAAAATTATAATATTAACGTCAAATATTAATCAATCATTCGTAAAAGGAGAAAATTATGAAAAAATTAATTTTATCAAAAACTATAATGTTTATATTCATTTTAGCATTTATAAATTTATTTATAGCTGGATTTGGATCAGAAAATACTTTAATAGGTGTAACAGTAATAACTGCAATGTTAATGTTACTTGAAAGAGATTTAACTATATCACCTATTAAAAATACGTTAAAACTTATAAGTATTAATGTATTTTTAGGGGTATTGTCTTTTATAGCTATACAAAATATATTTTTAGGAGTTGTATGTAATTTTGTAGCTTTATTTATAATTGGTTATATATTTAGCTATGATCTTAGAAGTCCTTTATATATAGCATTTGGGTTACAATATTTATTTACTGTAGCCATTCCTATAAGTATAGAACAGTTACCAATCCGACTTTTAGCTTTAATAAGTGGAGCATTAATAATTATGGTATCTCAATTGATCGTTAATAAAAATAAACTAATTAAAACTAGTAATAAACTACTTGTTAATATTTGTAATGATATATTACAAAAAATCAATTTATTACAAAATTATAAATATGACACTAAAGATTTAGATTTTAAAATAAATTCATCTTTAAAAACTTTAAAAAAGCTTCTTTATGATAACAGAAAAGAAAATTTCTTTATGACTCACAAAGGAGTAAACCTTTTAAATATTTTATTTAACTTTGAAAGAATATCTATATTATTAGATAAGTATAAGTGTGAAGATGGTAATAAAGTTATGGATAGAGAAAAATCTCTCTCTATTATAAAAAAAGAGTTAAACAATTTAAAAGAGTATATAAGTGAAAATGTTAATGAAATAAAGTTCATTGATAAAGAAACAAATTGTATAGATTTATATGAATTTTATGATTCACTAGAGGATATATATTATCAGTTTGCTGAATATAAAAAAAATGAAGTAGAAAAAGATATAGAAAATAAATTAGATGTGCCTCATGAATTTAAAATGTCATATGTCTATAAAAAAAATCTTAATACAAACTCTATAAAATTTTCATATGCTATAAAAGTAGCTGTCGGGGTATCTATTGCAGGTTTTATAATGGACTATTTTAAATTAAGCGAGGGTAGATGGATAATGTTTACTGTATTTTCGCTTATACAACCATATTATGAAAATTGTATAACCAAATCTAAGAAAAGAATAGTATCGACAATTATTGGAGGTATGATAGTTTTTATATTGTTTTCGATATTTAAAGATCAAAGTTCAAGAGGTATGATTATACTTTTAGCAGGATATATAAGTACTTATACTAACGATTATAGAGATTTAATGATATGTAATACTATATCTGCAATAGGAGCTGCATGTCTTATTACTTCTCCAGGAATATTTGTTTTAAATAGAATTGCTTTTGTAATATTAGGTACAGTAATAGCTTTATTAATAAATAAAATACTGCTTCCATATAATGCACAAAATGCATATAAATATTTAATAACTATGTATAAAAATGTTATAGCAGAAATGTCTAAAGAAATTACCTTATGTATAAAGAAAAAAAGTAATTTACATAAGGTAAAAAATCTTTTATTGATATCTACATTAATAGAAGATAAAATATTATCTATGAATAGCTTAGTTAAAGATGATAATCAAGACAAAATACTATCTAAAAAAAGAATGCTTATGAATAATATGTATAGTTTATATTTAAAATTAAATAGTAGCAAAAATAAAGAAATAGAATCTATATTTGTAAATAATAATCATATATTGACTTATAATTTAGATGAATTAGAAGAAGCTAAGGATTTAATATTAGAAGGTATAAACAATACAGATGATAAAAACAATAAAATAATATATAAAAACTTATTGCACATACTAGAAACTTCATCTTCAGAAGAAACAAATTCTTATGCTTAAAAATGTGTTTAAGTATATAAGAGTAGGGTATTTAATAATGATAATATGTAGGTTAGTTTAAATTTGATAAAGAAAAAGGAGTAAATCATATGATTTATTCCTTTTTCAATTTTAACTACATTAACTTATTTCTTTTAGAATAATCTTTATGTCTATTGTTATCATAACTTAACTTTGCATAAACACTTACTGTATGTCTACTTCTATTGTGTTTTATTTGTAAATCACTAAACTCTGCATCATCAGCATTACTTCTTAAGTAGTTTCTAACGACATCTTCTGCAGCTTGATGGTCTACATTTTCATAAATTTGAAAATAATTATTTTCACCTATCTCAAGTGTTAAATCATAATTACCATTATCTAATCTATTTCTCATTTCACTCATATTGTCCATTAGTTTACCTCCAAGTTAAATAATGTAGTCATAATTAAGTTTATCCAAAGTAAACTAATTTTATTATACTTATAGAAGTTTCAGTATTGCTTTTTTAAATTCATTCTCATTTATATCTTCATTAAAATTTATAGAGCCAATAACAGTACAATATTTATTTTCACTACCTTCATCCCACATAATAGAATGATTTAATATATCTTTACAAACTTTGTTTAAATCAATCCCCATAGCTTCCATGCTAAATCTTATTTTTTGAGGATATCTACAAGGTAAGTTATCTGTATATGTACATTTTTCACAATATTTACAACGACCACCATCTGTTAATAATCCATTAAATTCTTTTTCTAAAGGTATAAGTATATCAGATAAAACTTTTCTTAAGTATGAATGAAAATTATCTACAGTTTTTTCTTCATCTAAATTTCTATACATTGCTATTACTAAAGAGTATTTAAAATCTTTAGTGTAATCATCAAATCTAGGACTATTTGGAGGACATGTATAACTTAAATTGTAGTGAGGACATCCACTTTTACAAAGTTCTGTAAAATAATCAAAATCCATATATTTTGATAATATTTCATTTTTACATATATTGGCTTTTAAAATTATATCATTATTATCTTTATTAATATTTAAAATTATCATATTTACACTCCTATAGATTATGTTAATTAAATACTAATATTTCGTTTTTACTATGTCAATATATTCATCTTACAACTTTGTTACATTAAAAAATTATATAAAATGGTATAATTATCTATAGACTTTAATTCTCAACGATAATTAGCATGAATATGGAGGGATGTATTTTTGAGTAAAAAAAGAATTTTATTAGGTTTTGTAGTATTATTAATAATAATAGCTATTGCTTTTTTTATAAAAATGTTTAATTTAAGAGAAATAAATAAAAAAGAAATAGACGTAGAAAAGTTTATAAAATGTACTGATCAAGTTAGTTATTCTAAGGCACAAGTAAATTGGAAGTATGTAGCTAGTATAATAGGAGTTTTAGATGATAATAAATTTAAAAATGTATCTAATAACCAAATAAAAGAAATTGCTAATTTATTTATAATCAAAGATAAAGATACATACAAAATAGAACCATTAAAAAACGTACTTTCTAAATTAAAATTTAATAAAAGAGAGATTAAAAGAGTTAATAAATATATAGGCGATTTAAAATATTATGGATTAAAACCATCAAGATTAAATCCCGATGGAAAGTATATGGCATTTATAGACTCTATAGAAAATAGTGCAATAGATAATTATAAAAATTATAAAATATTACCATCTATAACTATAGCCCAAGCTATACTTGAATCCAATTGGGGAGAATCCGAATTATCTTCTAAATATAATAATTTATTTGGGATAAAAGCTCATTCTTCTTGGAAAGGTGATTCTGTAAATATAGAAACCAGTGAATTTTATAATCAAGTTATAAACGATCAATTTAGAGCCTATAAATCAAAAGCTGATTCTATAAAAGACCATGCCAAGTTTTTAAGTGAAAATCCTAGATATAAAGGTGTTTTTAATAAACCTACATATATAGAGCAAGCTCAAGAACTTCAAAATTCTGGATATAGTACAGTATCTGATCAAAGTGGAAATTTAACATATAAAAAGCTATTAAATCAAATAATTGAGCAATATAACTTACAATTAATAGATAGCAAGGTTCAAGAAATAAAGGGATAGAGATTTTAAACCTTTATCCCTTTATTTCTATATAATTATTTTTCGATAACTACCTTTATCTTTTTATTCCCCACAAACTTGAGGATCACATTTTATTCTATTTTTTCTTATACACGTTTTTATTTACAATTTCTTCCCTAATTTTATTGTCTTCTTCATCTAAATATATTCTTAATGTATCTACTTTTATTTTATCTTTTTCATATATAGTTTTAGTGGTTATATATATTTTTTCCCTATCTTCATCACACCCATATATCTTGGATGTAATAACACCATTATTAACTATATTTTTAATATATATAGGATGTTTTAGAGGGTTTTGAAATTTAAAGTCAGTATATCCATATGAAACAGCAGCATCACGTCCGATTGGAGAATATCTTGATGCAAATGTATGATTATGAACTTCAGTTATATCCATGCCTGAAATTAAAGCAGCATTGTATATAGTGGTAGATACTTGGCAAACACCACCACCTTCACCATTAACATATTTTCCACCTATTATTACTTTTGCAGTTTTATATCCGTTATGACATGTTCTAGATCCAGTTGATTTATTATATGAAAATTCATCATGAGGCATTATTAACTTATCACTAGTACTTTTACCTGCTATATTTATATTGCTACCTCTTGATGTGGTATGGTTAAATGTAGTACTAAACTGCCCTAGTATTGTATTTATAGAGTTCACATCTTCTGTGGATATTTTAGGTATAGTTATATCAATTGGTATATTTATATCACTAAGATTTTTATTTACTATCATATCATAGATAATTTCTTTTAATTTTATTTTATTTACCTTTTTCCCATTTTTTGCTTTAGTTCTTTTAATAGAACCATTATCATTTATATTTATAGTTGCATCAGTTTTTTCTATATCTATATCTTTACATATATTATTTATAATAGAACTTAGTTTATATTCATTATAAGTTGATACTAATTTTATTTTATTTTTATCTTTTAAACGAAGATTAAATTTTCTTTTTACATTTGTGAATACATCATAATGTCTTGTGTATAAAAAAGCTTTTTTTACAGCTTTATCTATATTAAAGCTTAAATCTATATCTTTGGGGCTTAAAGTGTATGTTTTATCTTCATAAGTTAATTTAATAGTTTTTTCTTTATATTTAGATTTAACCAAATCAATTGCATCTTTCATATTTAAAAATGATACATCTATATCTTCTATATATATGTTTTTGTATATAACATTATCTTTTGATAGTGCAATAACTTTATTGCTAAAACCTAATAAAAAACTAGATACAATAACTATACTTATCAAATATTTAAATTTGTGTTTCATATATATAAAACTCCTTTATAATTATTCTCATATATGTTGTCCTTAAAGATAGTTTTATATGTTTAAGTTTTTAAATTTGTCAAATTATGATATAATAAAATTTTGATGAATGTTAAAACTAAATACGTACAAATATAGGAGGCTACTTATGGCAAATACATTTTATATAGTAAGACATGGTCAAACAAATTGGAATATTTTAGGTAAGACTCAAGGACATGGAAATTCTGATTTAACAGTTAAAGGAATAGAACAAGCAACTGAGTTAGCTGAAAGTTTAGTAAAAAATCACCAAATAGACTACATATTTTCAAGTGATTTAGGAAGAGCTGTTCAAACTGCAGATATACTTGGAAAAAGTTTAGGAGTTGAAGTTGAAAAAACTTCTGCACTTAGAGAGATGGGATTTGGTAAATGGGAAGGTCTTCTAATAGATGAAATAAAAAGTAAGTATGCTGATGTATATGCTACTTGGAGAAATGAACCCCACTTAGTAGAAATACCAGAAGGAGAAAATTTACATATAATAAAAGAAAGAGTAGATAAATTTATAAATGAACTTAATGAAAAGTATGATAATAAAAATATACTACTTGTTACTCACTCAGTAACAGTTAGAGTTATGCTTTTATCTTTCTTAAATTCAGGAATGGAAAATATATATAGAATAAAACAAGATAATACAGCTTTGAATATAGTAGAATTCAGAAACTATGGACCAGTTATAATAAAAATGAATGATACAACTCATATAAAAAACAATGAGAAAATTAATAACTCAGCACTTGAATAAGGAGATATACATATGGCAAAGGTTATAGTTGTTGGAGCTGGTCCTGCTGGAATAATGGCAGCAATTTCATCTTCAAAACAAAATGAAGTAATATTAATAGAAAGAAATAATGAAATAGGGAAAAAACTTAGACTTACAGGTGGTGGTAGATGTAATATTACCAATAATAGAAATATAGAAGATTTCTTTGATAAAGTTGTAAATAATAATAAGTTTTTATATAGTTCATTTTATACTTTTTCAAATTATGATTTACTAGAATACTTTAGTAAAAATAATTTAGATTATAAAATTGAATATGATGAAAAAGTATATACAAAATCTGATAAAGCAGATGAAGTTATAGATAAACTAAAAAAAGACCTTTTAAAAAATAAAGTTAATATAATGTATAATACAAAGGTTTGTGATTTAATAGTAGAAAATAATGAAGCTATAGGAGTTATAACTGATAATGGCGAAAAAATATTTTGTGATAAACTTATAATAACTACTGGTGGGAAAAGTCATCCTACAACTGGATCAGATGGATTCATGTTTGATATACTAAAAAAACATGGACATACTATAAAACCTTTATATCCTGCATTAATACCTTTAGTTACAAAGGAAAACTTTGTTAAAAATCTTCAAGGTGTAGCTATGAAAGAAGTAATTATAAGAACTAAAATTAAAAAGAAAAAAATAGAAACTCAAGGAGATATGATATTTACTCATTTTGGTATATCTGGGCCTGGTGTTTTAAAATTTTCTTCATATATAAATAAAGCACTAGATAATGGTGAAATAGAAATAACATTAGACTTTTTACCGCATATTTCAAAGGAAGAAATAACTAGGATAATAAGAGAAAATCCTAATAAAAATGTTTTAACAAATTTAAAAGGAATACTACCTCAAAACTTTTTAAAAGAAATTTTAAGCTTACTTAATTTAAGTGAAGCTAAACCTAATGAACTAAAAAAAGAAGATGAAAATAAAATTATAGAATGTATAAAAGAAATGAAATTAACAATAACAGAAATGTTAACAATTAAAGCTGCTATGGTAACTAGTGGTGGTGTTAGTGTAAAAGAAATTAATGCATCAAATATGGAATCAAAATTAATTAAAAATTTATTCTTTGCTGGAGAAGTTATTGATGTAGATGCTGAAACAGGAGGATATAACCTTCAAATAGCTTTTTCAACAGGATATTTAGCAGGAAGTGACTATTAATGAAAGTATTAGCAATTAGAGGAGCAACGACAGTTAAGAAAAACTCAAAAGACGAAATATTAAATGAAACTAAAGTATTAGTTGAAAGTATTATAAAAGAAAATGATTTAAATATAGATGATATAATAAGTATGATATTTACAATGACTAACGATTTAGATTCAGTATACCCATCTGTAGCAGTTAGAGACATGCTAAATATTTGTGATACTCCGCTACTTAACTTTGAAGAAAAGTGTATACAAGGTAGCCTTAGAAAATGTATCAGAGTTATGGTTAATGTAAACAGTGAAAAGAAAAAAAGTGATATGAAACATATATATTTAAATGAATCAAAAAAATTAAGACCAGATATAAGTGAATAGGAGTGAATGATATGAAGAATTTAGTAATAGCAGTAGATGGACCAGCAGGAGCAGGGAAAAGTACGATAGCTAAAATAGTAGCAGATAAATTAAATATAAATTATATAGATACAGGGGCTATGTATAGAGCAATAACATACAAAGTACTTCAAAATGATATTGATGTAAATAATGAAGATCAAATAATTGAAATAGCAAAAAATAGCGATATAGATTTTAAAGATAATAATATATATTTAGATGGGAAAATATTAAAAGAAGAAATAAGAACTCCAGAAGTTAGTAATAATGTATCTAATATTGCACAAATAAAAGAAGTTAGATATTTAATGGTTGATGTTCAAAGAGAAATAGGAAATAAAAGTTCTGTTATCTTAGATGGCAGAGATATCGGATCTTATGTGTTTCCTAAAGCAGATTATAAGTTTTTCTTAGTTGCATCTCCTGAAGAAAGAGGAGAAAGAAGATATAAAGAACTTATAAAAAAAGGATATGATACTTCTTTAGAAGAAGTTATTAAAGATGTTATAAGAAGAGATGAAGTAGATTCAAATAGAGAATTTGCTCCTTTAGTAAAAGCAAGTGATGCAATAGAAATTGATACTACAGGAAAAAGTATAGACGAAGTAGTAGAATCAGTTATAAGTAAAATGAGATAGTTTGAAGGGAGATTAATGTGAAATTTTATAATGTTGTAACGGGAGTTTTAAGAGTTTTCTCAAAGTTATTTTTTAAATTTGAGATAATAGGTCTTGAAAATATTCCTAAAGAAGGCCCTATTATATTAGCCGCCAATCATAAATCAAATTTAGACCCTATATTTTTAGCAGCTTCTATGCATAAAAATAGAGAAGTTACTGCTGTTGCTAAGAAAGAATTGTTTAACATAAAGCCTTTAGGATATATATTAAATAAAATAAATGTTATTCCTGTAGATAGAGATAACCCTACAGCATCCACTGTAAAAAATATTTTAAAAGCTTTAAGAAATGGTGGATGTATAGGTATGTTTCCTGAAGGTACTAGAAACAAAGATGCAGGATTTTTAAAAGCTAAAGCAGGGCTTGGAATGTTTGCTGTAAAAGGTAAAGCTTTAGTAATACCTGTATCTATAATAACTACATACAAAGTATTTAATAAAGCAACTATATATATAGATAAGCCTATATCTTTTGAAGACTATTATAAGGAAAAACTAAATACAGATGATTATCAAAGATTATCTCAAAATGTTTTAGAGGTAATAAAAGAAAATTACCATAAATATGCTAAGTAAGGGAGAAGTTTAAATGGAAGTTAAAATAGCTAAAAATGCAGGATTTTGCTTTGGAGTTAAGAGAGCTATGAAAATGGCTTGGGATGAACTAGAAAAAAGCAATGATGGTATATACGCACTTGGTCCACTTATTCATAATAAACAAGCTGTTTTAAAATATGAAGAAAATGGTTTGAAAACTATAGACGAAGTAAATGACGTTCCTACATCAAATCGTATGATTATAAGAAGTCACGGGGTAGGGGAGAGTGTTTATATAGAATCTGATAAAAAAGGATTAAATGTTATAGATACTACTTGCCCATTTGTAAAAAAAATTCATGAAATAGCTAAAAATTATTATTCTAAAGGTTATAAAGTCATAGTTATAGGAGATTATAAGCACCCAGAGGTTATAGGTATAAATGGATGGTGTAATAATGAAGCTATAATAATAAAGACTATTGAAGATTTAGAAAATGTTGAACTTGAAAAATCTAATAAATATTGTATAGTAGCCCAAACTACTATAAATGTGGATTTATACAATAAGATAGTAAAAGATTTATCTGATAAACTTGAAGAAGTTGTTTTTAATAATACAATATGTTCTGCGACTAAGATTAGACAAGAAGCTGCAAAAGAAATATCAAAAGAAGTTGATATGATGATAGTTGTTGGAGGTAAACATAGTTCTAATACTCAAAAGTTAGTTCAAATATGCATGGAATATGTTCCAACTTTAGCTATAGAAACTGTGGATGAACTAAATGAAGAAGATTTTAAAAACTATAACACTATAGGATTAACTGCTGGAGCTTCAACTCCAGATTGGATAATAGAAGAAGTTATAAATTATATAGAATCTTTATAGATTTAAATAAAAAATAGGTTACAATTGTAACCTATTTTTTATGCCCAATTTCCATTTTTAAAAATTTCTATTTCTTTGCCATCAGAAGTTACACCTATTATATTCATATCACTTGAGCCTATCATAAAATCCTCATGAGTTATACTATCATTTATACCTAATTTATCCATATCTTTTTTAGAGATTTTACTACCATTTTTTACACTTGTTTTATATGCAGAACCTAAAGCTAAGTGACAAGATGCATTTTCATCATATAATGTAGTGTAATAAATTATTCCTGTATTAGATATAGGGGAGTTATTTTCAACTAGTGCAACTTCACCTAAGTAGCACGAACCTTCGTCTAACTCTAATAATGATTTTAATGATTCATACCCCAC
>ERZ1463036.249-NODE-249-length-12030-cov-9.089770_pt1 | contig 12030 bp, 10 predicted proteins | sample MGYA00564485_ERZ1463036 | MGnify/ENA primary metagenome ERZ1463036 (study PRJEB39244, sample SAMEA3635127) | Helicobacter pylori | study: EMG produced TPA metagenomics assembly of PRJEB11511 data set (Assembly of a 5300-year-old Helicobacter pylori... | reverse complement strand
ACTCATCATTTATTTCTAATTCTTTTATATTTATAAATAAAATATCACATTTCATATTATCACTATTAATATTAAAACCTAAAGAACCTAACATATCCTTTACATTAGACTTATTTATATTAGAATACATCTTCATTAACTCCATATAATAAGACTTAATATAATCACATTCTCCATATTTCATAAGACCACCTGAAACATCTACAACAACACAAAGTTCCTCAAATCCATTAGGAAATAAACTATTAACAATAATACCCCTATCATTTATTTTAAACATATAAACCTCCTAATACTTCATATCTATAAATAAACCCTTTTCTATCTTAAACATTAATTTCTTGTTCGAAAATACTAAACCTTCATCAACTCTTACCTCACAAAGGAAATAATCTAAATCATCTAAATCTTTAAACTCCCCATAACACCAAGAGTTTCCAGTAGTATTATACCCTGCTAACAATATTTCTTCTTTATCGAAACTAACTATATTTTTATCTAAAACAACTCCTTCTAATAAACCATCTTCAGTATTATAAATAATACCCCTTAACACCCCTAACTCTTTCATTGTTTTTATTGTATCTTCCTTATTAAAAGAAACTGCTTCTACTATATGTTCTTTATTAAAGTTGCTACAAGAACTAACACCTAAGATTTTAAACATTTTCAAACCTCCAATAAACTACTATAAATCAATATTATACTAATTCTATATAAAATATAATGGCTTTTAATTAAAAAAGGTAGGCACTATACAAATAATACCTACCTTCTAAACTAATCAATTTGTTCTAAAAGTAATGTTAAGATACAACTATAATCACTTCCAGCAAAATCATTACTAGCCTTTGCTCTTTCAGCTAATTCTTTCTTAAACTTATTAATCTCTTTACCTTTAGTTGCAAGTACATATGCATGTTTACCAATAATATTTTCACTTCTAGTCATTCTACCCTCAAACTGTACCATTTTATTAGTATTAGGATCATAAGAATAGAATATACATACATTGCAATTACCAAAATTTAAACCTTTCTGTACATTAGTAATAAGTACCCTGAAATCACCCATCTTAAACTTAGAAGTAATAATATTCTTAGTATCAAAATCAGTATCACCATTCATAATCTCAGAACTAATACCCACAGACTCTAAGGCTTCTTGAATACCCCTTTGGGATTCTTTATATCTAGAATATACTAAAATAGAAGTTTCATTCTTTAGCTTACCATTAATTAAATCAATAAGAGCCTTAATCTTAGGAGTAGATAAACTATCCATTACAATAGTTTCATCAAAATAGCTTGGACAATCATAAACCATTTGTGGCATACTAGTCTTTCTAAGTAGCTCCCTTTGTATATTAGAAATAGGTACTTCTATAAGTTCAGCAGTACAATCCTTCATAATAGCACCTAACTGCTTTCTAGTCCTAGCAAGATATCTATATTTAACTTGATTTTTAAATATATGAGCATTCTTATACTTACCACTAAACTTAGGATAACCTCCAAAATGATTATAAGACTTCTCTTCATATAAATTTTGAAATACAGTCTTAGTAGGTAATAAAGTTTCATCACAGAAATTTAACTGAGCATAAAAAGTTCTAAGATTTGTTTCAAAAGGAGTAGCATTCATAACTATAACCCAATCAAAATCATCAGCTAAATGTTTTCCATTAGCATAAGTCTTAGTAGCTGTATTACCAATAATAGCAGACTCATCTATAAATAAAGCATCAAATGGATTACAACCATATAAGGCTCTATAAGTCCTCATATACTCCTGAAACTCTACACTATTAATTAAAGAATGAGTTCCTACTATACTATATAAAAGCTCTGGGTCATTTTCTTCAGCAAACTTCTTAACAAATTTCTTTTCTCCCCTAAGAATATCAACGTATTCACCAGTAAATTTAATCATTTCATCTCTAGTCTGATCAATTAAATTTTTCTCAGTTAAATACAAAAACCTAAATGTAGTACCCTGCTTGTACTTCATTTGACTAATCAAATTACATAACCCACATATCTGTACAGTCTTACCTAATCCGACAGAGTCACCTAAAACCATTCTCTTAGAAAAGAACATATAGGCTACCCCTATTGTTTGAGAATCTCTTAACTCACCTACCTGCTTATCAATAAAATCAGAACTTCTAGAAAGTTTTACTTCCTCAACTTCCGTAGGAGATAAATTATAAATAACTCTTTTTAAATCTTTAACACAACCATTATTATCAGATAGTTCCCTTAAATTATCTAGTATCTGACAATCTTTATCAGTTAAATAAGCACCTTTTAAACTTCCATTATAATATATTAATTCTTTCTTTCTACCCATTAAATCAACTACCTCCTAATAAGGGATATAAACTTTGCAACCTCCATTCTCATATTCTTCAAAACCTTTTAAAATAACTTCTTTCATATAATAAGAGTAAGACTGCCTTACAGGATGGAATACATCTTCTCCTTCTTTATTCTTTTTAACATCTTTACCATTCTTTAAAGATAACTTTTCTGGCATTATTATATATCTACCCTTTTCTCCATTTAATACCTTAACATCATGCAATATAACACAATCGTCAAAAACAACGGAACACCTAGCTAAAAAGTTTTTACAACCTGATACCCCTATATCATAATACTTTACCTTAGTTATTTTCATCACCACATACCACCTTATATCAATAATCTGTTTTTTCTCTTAAATATTCTACCTAAACTTAGCTGTTTATCTATTTCCTTCTTTGTGAAATACTTTAATGCAAAAGACATCTCACAATTATGATATTTTTTAACAAACTCTCTTAAATCTTTAGGGACATCTATAACCTCCTCTACAACCTCTCTAGAAACATTTACTACCTTTTTAGTAACTTCAACCTCTTCTTTAACTATAATAGTATCATCAAACTTAGGTAACTCTTCTTCAAAATCACCCCATATAGATGTTTCAGTATCTAAATCTGAATTACCCCAAATGTTTTCTTTATCTTCTTCAACCTCGTTTACTATTTCTACATTTTCCTCTTCCTCATACTCAACAAACTCATCATCAGAATCACCCCATGAGCCGAATGGCTCTTCTTCATCTAAATCACTCCATGAGTTATCCTCCATAATTTCTTCTTCAATAATTTCATTTTCTAAATCATTCTTTTCTGTTTCTGAACTAGAGTAATCTATAAATTCATCGTCATCTAACTCTATGTTTTCATTTTCTAAATCACTCTTTTCAGTATCTACAACATATTCTTCAATATCTGAATAAGCTTCTTCTATTTCTAAATCAGCAAATTCAATTTCAGAAACTATAAATTCATCTTCTATTTCATTCTCTTCTTCTTCTAAACTATGGCTAAAAGAACTAAACTTACTCTTTTCATTTTCTAACTTATAAGTATCATCAACAAACACTTCTTCCTCGAAAGGACAACTCTCTTCTACACAAGAGAAAGAGTACATACCCCCTACAAACTCTACCTCATCACCTACTAAAACGGGATTAGCATTTTCAACTATATCATATTCATCATCTTCACTATGGTATAATAAGAAATTATCTTCTCGAGAAGAATCTTCCTCACCAAATATACTGAAAAACCTATCCCTCATATCTTTAGGGCTAGTAATAACACTCTTAGAAGTTATACTTAAATAAAAATCTAAACTAGATTGAAGATTTTCTAAACTACCACCTACTATCACAAATACACCACCTAACTATTCTCATAAATAATCCTTCCAAAAGTCCTCATCAACATCATCTTCAAAACTACCAATACTATCTACACCTTCTAATGTATGCCCTTTATACTCTTCCTTATTTGATATTTTAATAACTTCCTCTTCCTTAACTTCTGGCTCAAGCTTACCCCATAAAGAACCTACAAACCTGTAAATACCTACATTACTTTCATTACTAGAAGTAATAGCAATACCATGACAAAATACTGTCTTACCTTTATTAACTTCTCCAGTCTTAAGAGCCATATCACCACTATTATTTAAATCATAAGGAAAATCTTTTTTAGTGATATCTAAGGTATTAATAATTTCCTTATTATCAGACCTAACACAAGCTATACAACCAACATTAGTATAAGTGGTCTTAGGCACAATATCATTAGTTACCCTATGAGGAACAAGTATCAACCTTATTCCTAAATTTGGCATTTGAGTAATTAATACATTCATTAAATCCTTGAATTCAGCATGTTCCTCTTTGCTAAATGTTCCTATAAGACCAACTATCTCATCTATAAGAACATATAAATAAGGAATATCAACATCTACCCCTTTCCCCTTTAAATCAGCAATAGCAATTACATTATTAGCTTCAAGTATTTTCTTTCTTCTATCAGCTTCAACAGTTACTAAATATCTAAGCCTATTCAAAATACGCTTTCCATTAGATTCAAACCTTTTGAAATGAGGAAGATAATCCTTCATACTATAATAATCAGAGCTTGTACCCTTTACATCAAATACCTCAAAACTAACTTCCCTAGGAGAACTATACATACACAACTGTAACACTAATGATACTACACTCCAAGATTTACCTGAACGAGGTTTACCACTTATAATATAACTAAAAACCTTCTCAGCATCAAAAGACCATACCTTACCTAATTCATTAACCCCCATTATAATAGGTTTCTTTATTTTAGGGTTAAGTACAAAATCACTAACCTCTTTATAAGTATCAGCTAAAGTTATAATACTATTCTCTCCTTTAAATATATTAATAATATAACTGCTACCAACAGATGACGTAGTAGCATAAACACCTTCATGTATTACCCCACCATATTCGTCTCTACTATAAATATTAGCAATTTCACTTGCTATATCTTCTTCCTTTAAACCACTAGGTCTAGTAGCTTTAATTTGAATAATAAATTGATTCTCCCTAAGCTCTATTAAATCTGGAATTTTATCTTCATGAGTACCGACTTGTATAGCTGCATCTCTAAGAACCTTGTCGAATATTATAAAATCATCACTATTTTCAGATATTTGCTTTAACTTAGCAAAATCAGGATTAATAATAGGTAATACCCTGCTGAACTCTTCATATAAATACTTCCTAGTTTGAGTATGAGCTGGAATATCTTTAATATTATCAATAGCACTATCAATATCAACAGGTTCATTATTGATAATAACTTCCTCTTCCTCTACTTCTTCACTCATATTACTCCATGGATCAAACTCTTCCTCTTCCAAAGAAGTATCTTCTTCATCAGAGAAACCACCCCATGCATTAGATACCTCTTCTTCATCTGCAACATCCTCATCCTCCCATATACTTTCTTCTTCCACTTCTTGAGGTAACTCTTCTTCAACAACTCTATCTCTAGGATTAATACCCCTAGCTTTCTCACAATTTAAGCAGAATACTAATACCCCTACTGCTAAGGATAATAACCCTCCTATAATAATCCAAAACCCATTACTTAAAGTAGTAAACAGTCCTAATATAGATATAAGAACTCCTCCACCAATAACCCATAATGATATAAACATAACTTTCTTTCCATAAACAGTCCAATAAAAAGCATCATTATCTCTAATACCATCACTAATACCTTGAAATAACTCTTTACCACCTTTATAAGCATGTTTACTTACAGTAACCATTCCATCAAATATCTTATCTTCAGTAGATTTACCACCATTACCTTGATTATTAGAAAAGCCCCCTTGGACACTTCCACCAAGAGAGCCTATATCACCTCCAACTCCACCAAAATCTGCCCCACTACCTTGATTACTACCCCCAAAAGCTGATTCATCCATATTACTATTACCCCCTCCATCATCAAAGAAACCCCAATCATCAGCTTCTCCACCTTGACCTACCTCATACTCTGGGGGATTCATACGAGCCTCCCTCTCACGCCTAAGCTCGTCTACATCCCCTACCATGTTTCCCATCTTTCTCATTAAACCACTCCCTACAATATTTTAAATATCATCCATATAACAAAGATAACAATAATACCAATAGTTATATTTTTAGCAGAATCACTAACACCCTCAGCAGTAAACATAAATACAGAGAATAATATAATAAGTATTATAGCAAAAGATACTACCATATCCTCACCTCCTACTTTTTATTCATAGCTTCTACAACTTTATCTTTACCTACATTTCTATAAAGTTCCTTAATATAACTAACAACTAACTTACCATCTTTATAACTACAAGCATCATCTACATCAGTATCAATACTAACTAACCAACCACTATTCAAGTCTGGGTATTTTTGTACAGTTATATCAAAAGTAACATCTCTTAAAGCAACTTTATCAGATTTATAATAATCTAAAATATAATTATACAAATAAATATCACTCTTAGTAGTATCAGACTCATCTTGGTCATATAAGTAAAGATTTTTATATATTTCCATCTCATCTTTCTTCCAAAAATCTTTATTTGTTAAATCTAACATTTTAGCCTTAACAGTAAAAACTTGTTTATTAGCTGCGAATACTGCATTACTATCAACACCTTGTATTTGAAGAGATAATAAACATTCCTTGTACATACCTCTTAAAAATTGATCCATATAATCAGTATTCTTACTCTTATCATTAAAATAATTAGAATAAGTTTCTACAACCTTACTACCCCTTGTATATCTTTCAACTGTACTAATGTCTAATGAAGATAAACCTCTAAAGAAGGAATAAACTACTTCTTCAGCACTCATACTCTTATCCCCTAAAGATAATAAAGTACCATCTGTTTCCCAAATAAACCCATCTGGTACTTTACCATAACTTTTAGTTAACTCTGGTTGCATTTGCATTAATAAACTATCAGATTGTTCTGAAGAACCTTGACTTTCTTGAGCCTCTTCTAATAATTGTTGAGTAAGAGTATCAGCTTCCTGCTGTTTAGCCTTTTGATTACTAACCGATATAGCACCTCTAACTATCATAAATATAACTATAACAATTGCTATAATAATTCCTGCTTTCTTATTATTTCTAAAGAAATCTAACATAACCTACCACCCCTCTACATTTCTTCTTTTTCTACTACCCCCGTTCTAAATATAGAACTATTAGCAATATTATCTGGCATAATCATCTTAGCAATAGTAGTTACACTCTTATCTAAACGGATAAGGAAAGCCTTATCATAAATACTTGTAACTTCATCATCACTGGCAAAACTTTCATTATTACCTTTAGCTGTTACAAGTTTATCTAAATCTGGCTTTAATAAAGGTATAGATAACCTATCACATAAATCAGTCCTAGTTTTATCATCATCAATAGCTCCAATTGCAAAAGAAGTAGTATTACCAAAAATACCAAATCTATCATTATCTAATAACTCCTGAACCCTATTAGTAACAATAAGATTAACATCTCCTAACTTTCTACCCCCTGTTAATGCAGTTGTGATAGTCTTTTCAGAATCAGGAAATGCACCCCATCTTTGGAACTCCTCCCAAACCTTAAAATTGTACCTTCCATTAGCCTGAGAAAACAATGAACGAATATGAGAAATATTAGCTGCAGATAACTGAGATAAAGACATCTGTACAGGGTCTACCATATCAGCACTCTTTCCTGCCATTCCAAAAGAACAAACAACTAACTTAGCATCTTTAATTTCCTGTAAAGTTACCCTTTCTTGGAAAACATCTGACCTAGTACCACCATTCTCTAAAGGTTCAAAATAAGCAGATAACTTAGCAATAACTAAATCTAAAGCATTTCTATAACCCTCATTAGATTTATACTCTTGAACTAAACTATTATAACCTCTATCATCATATAAACCACCCATACTTCTATCTTTTCTGAAAGTAAGAACCTCATTATATAACTTCTTCATATTATCATAAACATCAAATAAAGTTAAACCTCTACTATTTTTCCATGTTTTCATATCCATAGTAATACCCCTACTAGCATATGTCTTAGATACTGCATCATTAACAATAACACTAGACCAATCATCTTCCATAAGTTTCTTTCCTAATAAAGTCTTAAGTATTGCTAAAGTAAAAGACTTAGAGAAAGAAAACATATCAGCATCCAACTCATAATCCCCAGTAATATTAATCTCAACAGGGTCAAAATATCTTCCCTTACCCTCAGCCATATTTACAACAACTACACTATCATTATTAGCAATAAAACCTGCAAAAGGAGTGTATTCAAATCCTTCTATATCCATTATAGTTCCATTAAACTTAGGATTACCAACAAACTGTAATAACAACCCTTTAAGAAAGAAGGATTTACCCCCTCCAGTTTCAGCAGTAATTAAAATATTCTCAGCATCAACTGAACTTTTCTTAACTAACTTAAATACAGGAAATCCCGAATCAATATCAGTACCCCAATACATTCCCTTCTTCCCTACTTTACCTTGGTCATAACTACTAAATCTAGCTAACAACTCGTCTGGAATAGTATTATTACCAACCTGCTTAAGTACATTTGTATTCAACTCTAAAGAAAAAGGACTAAATACTCTTAGGAAATCAGATAAATCTCCCTCAACCCTAGTAATCTTAATTCCAGATGAAGAACAAAAACTCTGAACTTCCCTAATAGTAGTATTAAAATCATTACCCCTTACCCCTGAGATAATCATCATACTTCTATACTTAAATAACTTTCTTTTTCTTCTTATTTCAGCATCAGATAAATATAACAAAGATTGCTTACGCCATGTATTATTATCTAATAATTTAATATTCTCTCTATAGTTAAACTCATCTACATCATCAGACTCTTCATCTATACTTTTCCAAGTCTTAAGTTTAGACCTCATCTGTGCACTACCCCAGTCTATTCTAGTATTCTCAAATGTAGATATAAAAGATATTCTAACATTTTCCCTAGCTTCCTGCCTAATAGCCTCTTTAAAATTAATCTGTAACTCCTTAGGATAACCATCTATAGTGTAAAAATAAGTTACCCTATCCTTTCCACTAAAGATATTACTTCCATCAGAATACATATTATAATCTCTAAACTCTGAGTAATTACTATCATCTTTATTTACAGAATTAAGAAACACTCTTTTCCATAAATCAAAAGATTTAATAACCCTATCGGAATTCTCACAAAATCCCTGTAACTGCCTAAGTAAATTCATAACCTACCTCCTCTTAACACCAATCATCAGTTTCTCATACTCAGCACTAAGCTCAGACATATAAAATCTTTCCCTAACAACCTTATCTAAAGGGTATTCGGGGAACATGGGAACAGTAAGTAAAGTACCTCTTATATCTAATAAACAACTCATACAATCTTTCTTAGGTAATTTAAACTTATTAATAACACTTAAACCACTAATAGCATACTTAACATCAACTCCTCTACTATTCAATATATGCTCCTTATCAGTAACAGTTCTATCTACTACAATAAATATATCATAGTTATTATCATCTAAAAGTTTATTTAAAACATCTCTATTAGGACAATTAGTGAAAACAACATCATTATAATAATTAGAAGAAGATTTAACAGATGACATCTTAACCCATGGAAAATCATAATACATATCTTCATAAATATCACCGACAGGTTCTATAACTATTAACTTTGGTCTAAGATTCTTAACATTTTCTAAATACAACCTAAAACCTAACATAAAAGATACCAAATATCTAAAATTACCTATTTCTTTTATCCTAACTATCTGTTTATCCTTAATATAATTAATACGAGGATAGAACAAAACGGAAGAACCTGTCGGTCTCTTAGTTACCCCAACAGATTCTTTAGCATTTTCAGTCATCTTTTTTAGAATATCTTGCATACTTTCTTTTTCTTTCTTCATATTAGCCAATAAAACAGATGTATTAGAAAATATACCAGTAGCAGTCTCAGACATCTGTATTACTTCTAAATTCTTTTGATTATACTCGACCATCAACTCATTAACAGCCTTCTTAACCACCAATAAGTAATTAGTATTGAAGTCAGAACTACCATTATTCAAATACCTATTAAAGAAATCACTAAGTACATTTACACCACCTAAATTTGCTAAAGCAGTTACTTCGTCTAAAGAATCTATAAGATTAGACAATTCATTAGCACTTTCTAAGAAGAACTCATCATCAAAATATTTACCGTCAGAACCTATAATCATCATTTTAATAGCAATATCAGTATTTTTCTCATTACAAATGTAAATTAACTTTTTAACTCTATCTTTTAATTGACCTAAAGAGGATATTTTATCCTCTTTATCTTCATTACTATTATGGTAAATAAGTACATCAACAGTACCCCTAATTTGACAAGCTTCTTTTAATGTTGCTACTTTTAAAAAACCACCTGAATAATCTATTTTATTCTTCGATACTACTATATTCACTACACCACCACCTAATTTAATTTACTAAGCCAATCTCCTCTACTAAAAAAGCATAAACTCTTTAAGAAAGTTAAGTCCTCAAGGTAGTATTCTATTCTATTAACTACATCAAATTTAGAATTTCTGTAAAGAATATCTTCTATACTAGGAGATACATAATCTCTACTAGTTAACATACCTAATAAAGATATTAGAGAACCCCTATTTCCACCAACCTTTATCATAGTCATACACTTTGTAACTAAATCTTCACTTAAAGCACTAATACAATCAATAGGACAATCTATAAACACAACATCATACCTATCAAGTACACCTGAATATACTAATACTTCTAAAGACCTATTACTTACCTTCATACCAAAACCATTTGAAAGGATATCAACACCATCTTCAGAATATATAGACATTGTTTCTATACCCTTATTGCAATTTCTATTATAGAAATTGTCGCTATCAATATAAGATAAAACTCCATTGCTAGTATAATCTAAATCTACTATAAGTACCTTCTTTCCTTTACCTACTAAATTTACTGAGGTATCTATAATATATGATGTAACTCCTACACCTCTTTCACCTATAACAAGTCTATACTTAAGACCTTTATTATCTCTTATAGATAGGGGAGCATCTAAATTAATATTCTCTTTTTCTACTACATCTTCTACAACCTCTTTCTGCAACTCCTCTTCTTCTAAATTTTTAAGAGCCTCATTAATCTCATTCTCTGCATCCTCATCAAGAAATCCAGTATCAATATGCTGAGCTCCTAACTCGCCAATACCTAAATCTAAGTCATTATAAGAAATATCGTCACTCATATCTGACGAACCACCAAGACCTCGGATATCTTCAGTAAGACTTCCAACAGAATTTAATCCACCTGCTAAAGCACCAACCCCTGCACCAACAACTCCAACTGTTGATACACCTGAAGATAAACTCTCAGCACTACTTTCTACTACGTTTTTTGATACCGTTTCTAAGGCGTTTCCTTCAGTTGTAGGCGTATCTACAATAGGATTTTGATTTTCAATTTTTGGAGTATCATTCTTTTTTCCACCAAAAATTGACTTAAAGAAACTTTTCTTTTTAGGTTTCTCAACTACGGGAGTAACCTCATTACCCCCTTGGTTTGCATAAGTGCCTTTAACTGCCCTAGCACCCTTAACATCTAAACTATAATACTTAGCTTTTAACTCAGCTACATCACTTTTAACAAACTCCAATAATATGCTAGTAGTAACTTTCTCTACCAACACAACAGTATATAAAGGAGAGTCAAAATACTTATTAAAAATATCTACATTACTCATATCAGTACCCTGACATATGAATACTATCTTAGTATTATCAGAGAACTCAGCAATATAATCATTAAGAACACGTAACTCTTTCTCACTATTCTTTACTATCTTTTCAGAGAAAACTATTCTATCAAAAAATATTCTCCTCATCTTAGACTCCTTAACCATATCATCTATACTAGAATAAGTTGAAAAATCTATATTATCAGCAGATTTAGAAATTGAACTAATAAGTCTACCACTCATTGGTCCAACTGAAAAACATACTCGCATAAATTAACACCTCCAGATCGGAAGAGCACACGTCTGAACTCCAGTCACCCGTT
>ERZ1463036.248-NODE-248-length-12030-cov-17.199165_pt1 | contig 12030 bp, 15 predicted proteins | sample MGYA00564485_ERZ1463036 | MGnify/ENA primary metagenome ERZ1463036 (study PRJEB39244, sample SAMEA3635127) | Helicobacter pylori | study: EMG produced TPA metagenomics assembly of PRJEB11511 data set (Assembly of a 5300-year-old Helicobacter pylori... | reverse complement strand
TTATTTGTTTCAAGAGTTGGAGTTAATAGAGCTTTAGGTATTAGAAGATGCCAACAAATAATTAAAGAAGTTGCTTCTCTTGTTGGAATAGAGGAGAATGTAAACACTCATACAATGAGAAAAACATTTGCTTTAAATCTTTATAGAGTAACTGGCAATAACATTGGTTTAGTGATGGAAGCTTTAAACCATAGCAAAGAAGTTATTACTCTACGATATTTATGTTTAATTGATGAAATGCTTGATAACTCAATTGATTTATTAGCTGATATATAGGAGGAAATACAAAATGTTATTTAAAGAAGAAAAATCTAAAGCAACATATTTACAAATAAGAGTTAGGCAAGAAGAAAAAGAAGCTTTAAAAGAAATGGCTAAAAACTACAATATGACATTAACAGAGTTTATTAAAAATGCTTGCAATGAGTATGCGAAGATATTAGACAAACAAGAAAAATAAAGGTATTAGGAGATTGATGTTATGGATGTAAATGATAAGTTAAACGGTTCTGAATTTATAGAATTAATGCTTATATCAAGTGATGAAGATTTCATTGATGGAGTTTTAAATGTTTATGAAAAAAATCTTATATCTTCAGATGAAGGAGAAATTCAAAAAAGAAAAAATGAATATACTCAAGTATTAATATTAGGATTGTCTAGGAAATTTAATACAAAGACTAAAAAAGTTGAAGTATATGAGTTTCTTGATAATTATATAAAAAATGTAGGAAATTTAATACAGTCTGATATAAATTTTATAAAGGAGAAGTTAGAAAAATCAATTGAAAACTACAAAAAGTTTAATGAGTTATGCAAAGAGGAATCAATAAAACAATCTTATTCTCCAAGTATGATAAAAACAATAGAAAGCATAACACGAAATCAAATTACAAGTTCTGAAATAGTAGGAAATCTTGTTTATAGATGTATTTATTTAAAATTGGTATCTAAATATAATAAATTCCTACCAAAAACTATATATTCTAAATTCAAAGAAGATTATAAACATCTATATGCTTCAATGGTGAGATACAAAATATTTAAAAAAGATATAGAAGCTAAAGAAGAATATATCAGGTTTCACAATAACGAAGGAATAAGTGATGTTGTTCAAAATCTCCATAAATGTAAAGAAATAGAAAATAAAGGCTTCGGAAACATAGAAGTCAAGCACAGAACATCTAAAGGAAATCATATAAGTTTGGATATTAATACTAGTGAAGGTTTAGATATGTCGCAACTAGTAAAAAAGGTCAATGAAAGAATAGGAGCTTCGCAATCACAATTAATTGTTTATATAATGAGTTTAGCTTTTAGTCAAAACAAAGGAGAAGATACATCTCAATACTGTAAAGTTGATATTGATGTAAAAGAGTATTGTAAACTAAAAGGTATTAAATATAGAACTGATGTGGCCGATGAAATATATAAAAATATCGAGAATTTACAAGATATTATAATTGAATATGAGTATACAAATCAAAAAGGTGATAAAGATGTTTTAAGAAAATCTTCTTTATTTTCAAATAGAGGTATTATAGATCAATACGAAAAAGATGGAAAAAAAATAAGAAATCAAATAGTTAGTGTATCTTTAGGTAAATGGATAGAAACTCTAAATTATACACAATTCCAGTTTTTAAATAAAGCTTTTTTTAAATACAATCTATCAAGAAACAGAAATGCTATTATTCCTATTAGTTATTATATTAATTGTCTACACAGAAACAACTTAAAAAATGAAGGAAATGAGTTTAAATTAAAAGTTATAAACTTATCAGATAAATTATCAGTAGAAGAAGGAACTATAAAAGCAAAAGGTTATAAAAAAGCTATAAAAATACCATTAGAAAAAACTTTAAACGATATTAAAGATGCTGAAGGTTTTAACTGGAGCTATAAAAATGGAAATCACAATTCAAGAGAAGAATTTGAAGCTGATGTAATATATTTCACTAACAGTAGCTTAGATAATCTATACAATGAAAAAGGATATACAAAGAAGAAGTCTAAAGCAAAAAAGTCTAAGGCAAAATAAAAAAGGGAGGCACTTTTTATACATTGGTGGTTGGTTCGGGAGGCACTTTTTATACATTGGTAGTTGGTTCGGGAGGCACTTTTTATACATTGGTGGTTGGTAGACTATTTTTTAACCTATTGCAAATACTACGTTTAAAGGCTGTCATTTTTCCTAATAAATATATTAATAAATATTTAAGGAGTTACCACCACCTTTATGATGTGGTGGCACTCTATGAAAAGAGATTTTAAAAGATATAAAGAGTACTCAAACAAGAAAAAATCTTTTTAGAAAAACAAAGAAAAATTTGCTTCTTGTTAGAGTTTAGTTTAAAAGGAGGTTGAGAATATGAACGATAAATTCAAAGAGATAAAAGAAAAAATATTATTGAGTCAATATTTAACTGGTACTTTCAAAATTCAAGGCAATGGAAAAAGATTAAGATATGATAATTGTCCATACTGTAAAGGTGAAGGATGTGCTGATATAATCCAAAAATACAACAATGAATATTTTGATTGTAAACAATGTGGAGTAAAAGGAACTATAATAGATATTTACGGACACGATAAAGGTATAAATCCTAAAACTAAAGAAGGTAAATCTCAAATAGTAAATGAACTTTGTAAAGCTTATGGAGTAGATAATAATACAAATAATCAAGAAGTAAAATCAAAAGGTTCTAACGAGCTTCTACAAGTTCAAAAGAGTGATACAAGAGTTACGAAACAATATGAAGATACTAGAAAACAATATAATTTTACTAATTTAGTAGAATTACTTCATAAGCAATTATTAGAAAATCCTGAAGGAATGAAATATTTTCTTGATAGAGGATTATCAGAAGATACTATAAAAAGATTTAAGTTAGGATATGAACCTAAAGGAATAAATGAAGCTTTTAAAGATTATCCTGAAATACATTTATATAAAGATTTAGCTGAATGTTATCCTTACTTTATACCAATGTTTAAAGATGGAGTATGTGAATACATATTACCAAGACAAGATAAAAACATACTGGATAAGAAGCTCCAAGATGGAATACTTCATAAAACTGATAAAGAAGGAAATGAAAGAAGTTATCCGAAAACTATGAATCTAAAAAATGTACCAACTACTTTATATAATTTTAATCAAGCTATGAAAGATGATTATATTTTTATTACTGAAGGTTGGTGTGATGCTTTAAGTATTGAAACTTTAGGTTTTTCAGCAATTGCTTTAAATAGTGTTACTGGAGTAAATTCTTTTATAAGAAAAATACAAGATATAAAGGATTATCAAAGCAAATACTACATTGTAGCTTTAGATAAAGATACTTCAGGAGCTAAAGCAAGAGCTGAATTAGAACAAAAGCTTATTGATTTAAAATGTAAAGTTAAACATCTATATCCTGAAGGAGAAGGTGTAAAAGATGTAAATGATATGCTTCTTGTTGGAGCTGATGTTTTAAATGATGCTATATGTAATATATTTTTAAACATAGAACAAGAAAAGCAAGAATTATTAGTAAAGAATAGTTGTTTTAACTATTTAGAAGATACTTTGAAAAAGTTTATAAATAATAAAGATAAGAAACTCCTATCAACTGGATATAAGAAACTAGATGCTACTCTAGGTGGTGGATTGTATAACTCACTTTATGTAATAGGTGGTATTTCAGGTTTAGGAAAAACTTCAATAGTATTAAATGTACTTGAAAATTTAGCAAAAGAAAATAATGATGTAATGTTTATATCTCTTGAAATGAGTAGAGAAGAACTTATTGCAAAATCATTATCAAGATTTACAAGAGAAACAGTAGACAAAAGGTTTACTCCTGTTGATTATCCAAGTCAAAGAGATATTCAAAATGGTAATTTTGATATAGAAGCTCCATATTTTAAAGCAGGTTTAAAAAATTATAGTGAAGCATCTAAGAATATATTTATTCAAGAAGCTAACTTCAATTATAATACTGAAAAAATAAGAGAAGATATCATAAACCATAAAATGCTAAGAGGTAAAGCTCCAATATTGGTAGTAGACTATTTACAAGTTTTACCTTGTTTGAAAGATTATGGAGATGATAAGAAGAATATAGATTTCAATATAACAGAACTAAAGAGAATATCAAGAGAATACGATATTCCAGTGATAGTAATATCTTCAATAGGTAGACAATATTATAAAAAACAAATAGATTTTGAAGCTTTTAAATCAAGTGGTAATATAGAATTTACGGCTGATGTGGTTATTGGTTTACAATATTCTTTTATGGCTGATATAGGAAATAAGTCAGATAATGAAATAGTTGAAAAATATAAAGAAGCTAAATCTCAATATCCAAGAGAAGTGCAAACAGTAATACTAAAAAATAGAAATGGCTCAATAGGTGAATATACTGATTTTATATATGAACCTAAGTATAATTACTTTAAGGAGGTGTAAAATATGCCTCCTTATCAACAAACATATGAAGAAACTTTTGAAATAGAAGAAGATACACTTGAAAGAGATGTTAATATACTAAATCAAATATCTAGGTATAGATACGATTTTCAACCAGTAGATATTTTAAGCCTTCAATATGAAGGAGCTGATTTTATAGGAGTTTTACGAGATGATGCTTTAAATCCTGAAGAAGTTATATATGTTGATAGAAAAACATCTAAAAAGAAAAAAAGAGAATGGTTTCACTTTGAATTATATTATAAAAATGAAAATGGAACTAAAAAAGAAAGTTGGAGTTTAAAAGCTCCATATAGAGATTTAGAAAAGTTTTTAATAGCTTTTATGGATGAAAATCAAGTTGTTACTATGTCTAAAAAGAATATGATAGAAATAGTAAAGGAACTAGAAAAAGAAAGACCTGATTTAATAAAAGTCAAAGTTGAAAAAAATAAAAAAGGAAAAAATGTTGATAAATACTTAATAAGGTTAAATAAGGCTCATAGAAATTTTAAAAGAATGAAACCGAGAATATATGAAATTGATGATAAAAATGAGTTTGTATTAACTGAAGATTATTCAAAATATTAAATATGAAAATAAAAATATAAATATTGATTACATAAATTAGAAAACAATAGGTTATCCAGTAAATCGGATAGCCTTTTATTATTTTAAAAGTAAAATATCTAACAATTATTTAACAACTATCCAACAACTATTCAACAATTAAAACTTAGTATTTACAATATTTTGAGCTATATTACTAGCAATAATCTAACAATAATCTAACAATAATCTAACAACACTATCAAAGAAAAAAGAAAAAGAAAATAATATATATAGTTTTTTTAACTTTTACTAAATTAAATTCTGATACATAACATTCAAATTAGGTTATTCGACCTAAAGGTGATAATATCGAAATCAGGTTTAATGTAAAATGATAATTGTAAAAGCTTATGGCTGTATATTTTCCATTTTAAAAGGTTTATTTTCAAGTCTTGATTAATTACTCGTATTTTAGAATTAATTTGCTTAAAAGTGCCTTTAAATCGTTTTTATGGCTATTTAAAGGTATAAATTAAAATGGCTTTTATAAGTAATATTAAAAAAACTAATTATCTAACAATATTATCAAGTTAATTTTTATGTAAGATTTAACCTAAATAATTCTTATCTCAGGAATTTAAACCAGTTATATAGGTGAAGTGTGTTTTTATTTGATGCTAAATATATGATAGATGTAATTCGTATAATCTACAATAAACGAAATAAGGTTTCAAATCATTGAAAATACTTATGTTTGTGTAATGATAATATTGTCATTATATAAATGTTGTGATATAATTATTATGTAAACTAAATAACACTTTAATTAGTGATTATATATATATTACATTTATCATCCATTACACATAGGAGGACTTTTAAGGAGTTCTCCTTCTCTATAGGATAGATAAGATTAAAAGCTAAATAAAAAGCCTATAAGAGCCTAAAAAATGGCTATTTTAGATATATATAAATTGTTCGTAACTATTGAAAATACTGAAGAGTAAAGGAGATGTGAAAAATAATGAATTTAAATGAAGATTTCAAGAAAATACCAGAAGCTTTAGATAAATTAAAAGAAGTTGATATTGTTAAATATACAGAGCTATTAATTGAATATATGAAAGTAGAAACTTTAAGAGATATTAATAAAAGATTGATAGATATAGATTTTACTATAAAAACAGAACTGTAAAAGGAGGTTTTCTTCTTGATAGAGATTAAAAAACATAAATTAAAATTTAATGACACTAAGTCAATAAAAGCTTCATTATCTAAAGTCGCAAATATGGTTATAAATGGAGAACTAAAACATTATGATGCTTCTTGTATAGCAACAATATGTAATTCAATTCTAAAAGCCGAAAAACAACTTGAAACAGAAAAACAAATCGAAGAACTAAAGGACCTTATCGAGCAAATTCAGGAGAGTAAAAATTAAATGAATAGAGAATTGTTAAGACTTAAAAAGTTATTATTAAAAGCTAATGCTCCAACAAGAGAAGAAGAAGTTTCTAAAGCTTTAAGAGTAGTATTTAAACACATTGGAGAAGAAGCTCCTGAAGTTATGAGTGAAGAAGAAGCTTATAAAATACTAGGATGGATTTAAAGGAGGTTTAGTAGGTGAATAGAGAGCTATTAAGACTTAAAAAGATGTTATTAGAATCTAATGTTCCAACAAGAGAAGAATCGCTTGCTAAAGTATTTGATATTTTAAATAATTATGAACTTGAATTTGAAGAAGCTTTTGATAAATTTCAGTATGAACTTAGTAATTTTATGATTAATAAGAGGTGTTATAAGTGAGTATAGCAAATTTAAAAAAGATGAAAAAGGAGCTATTGATTATAAGAAAAGAAAATAGTAAATATAAGTTTATAGTAAAGGCTTTAGATGGTTTATTCTTGATAGATTTATCAAAGATAGGTGAAGGAAGAATTGTTCCAATAGATGAAACTCCTGAAGGAATGAATATTGAAGTTGTAGGAGCTAATATTGATGATATTATCATATGTGGTGGTGTCGGTTATAAACCAGTATTAATAGTTAATGATATACCTAAAGGTTTTATTGATACTAATATGCACACTATAAACATAGTGCCAGCTAGTAAACACTTTAAAAGTATTGGAAAAGAGGATTAATTGATATAATATTGAATACAAATGTATGATAAATGTAATTAGAGGTGTATTAAATGGATGATAAAGTAAAAAAGATATTGGAGCTACAAAATCAAGGAGTACCAAGAAAAGAAATATATAAGATAATGGAGTATAAAGAAATATCTTCATTAAATAGATTTATGAAAAGAAAAGGATTTATTCTTAAAGGAGATTTATTTATAAAAGATGATAAATGTAATATAGATATCATCAATAAAGAAGAAGCTCCTGAAGATGTTGTAAAGCTAATACCTGAAGGATTTAAGGATAATATGATTAATTTAGTTAATCAATATGATAAGCTCCAAGAGATTATAAACTGGTTCAATACTAAAGATGATATTGATAATACAAATGTAATCGAAGTAACTACTGGTATAAAAATAGATTTACCTGAAGCTCCTATCAAGAGAACTACTATCCGAGTAAATGAAAAGGTATGGAATGATTTTCTTGATTTAGCTGATACAAATAGTGAATTTGATAAACATTCATTATTAAGTATGGCAATAAAAGAATACGTTGAAAAATATAAAAAGTAAATTTACAACATAATATACACTATGTATCTAAAAGGAGCTATTGAGCTTCTTTTTTTATGCATAAAACAAATATTTATTAATATATTTGTTTATATATTAATATTTGGAGGTTTTATTTATGAATAGTGAATCTAGTCAATTAGAATACGACTTTCGCAATTTCAGTGATTATAGCATAGAACCAACTGAAGATGTTCTAATCAAAAGAATTAAAGATTTATCTGAAAAACATAATATATCATTTACTGAAGCTTTAGGAGTTTTTAAATACTTAAAAGATGAGGACTATTATTTAAAAGAGATAAATAGTGCTATATATGAATTAGATAGAACTATGATGGAATTTAGAAGTTCAATCTGTAAGGAATTAACTGATATAAAGAAAGTAATGAAATAGGAGCTGAGTTTTTAGCTTCTTTTTTTTTGTCTAAATATAAGTTGATGCTAAATATATGATAAATATAATATACTTCGTACAAAATAGGCACAAAAGCCTTCGTATTTGCATATAAATTATATCAGATAAACTACTTCGTACTATTTTAGAAGATGTACTTCGTATGGTGTGAAGGATGTTTTTCCTTGTTAGATAATAGCCTATGATATAGTATTTATCAATAATATACACTTATCAAAACGAAAGGTATCTTGCTTAAAAGTATTTATAATAATCTTCTTATGATGCTATTAATATGCTATTTATCATCACTTTATTTTTAGGAGGTATTTTTTATGTCTGATGATATGAATATTTTAACTCCAATAGTTGATGCAATTTGGAATTATTGTAAATGGACCTATGATGTATGGTTTGGAGATGATAGTTTTAACTTTGATAATTTCTTCGATAGTGTAGCACTTAAAAATAAATTAGATGAAAAGCCGAAGCTATTAGATAATCGCAAACAAGAAAATAAAAATTCTTATATATTCTCTATTCCTGATGGATTATCATTAAATGACTTTGCTAAATATAAAGAAGCTATGGAGCAACAACTCAATAATAAAGTAAATATCAAGTATGAAAACAAAAGAATTATAGTCGAAGAAATCACTTCTAAATTAAAAAATAATTATCCTTATATATTACCATCAAAAGAAGATAAAGAAGCCTTTAGAATACCAGTAGGAGCTTCTATTTATGGAACTGAATATATTTATCCTAATGAAATACCACATACTTTAATAAGTGGAACTACTGGAAGTGGTAAATCAGTATGTACTAAATCATTATTAACATCTATTTTAAATATGTTTAATGAAGATGAAGCTGATGTTGTATTGATAGATTTTAAACTGGTGGAGCTAAATCTATTTAAGAATTGTAAACAAGTAACTAAATATGTATATGAAACCGAAGAAGCCGTTGAAGTGGTGGCTGATTTATTAGAAGAATGTAAGAGAAGATATAAGCTTTTTCAGGATGCTAATGTTACCAATTTAAAAGAATATAACAAGAAATATCCTAACAAGAAACTAAAGCATCAATTTATATTTATAGAGGAGTTTGTAATGTTTAGTGAGGAGAAGGTCGGAATGAAGATGTTAAGGAAGTTAGCTTCATTATCAAGAGCTTCATCTCAATTCATTTTTCTAAGTTGTCAAAGACCTGATAATACTGTAATAGATAATGTATTTAAAGCTAATGTAGGTAATAGACTGTGTTTCCGTACTGAAGATAGTAAAAACAGTATTGTCATTCTTGATAGAGAAGGAGCTGAAAAGCTTAAAGGTAATGGTAACGGAATATATAAAACTGGAGCTAAAGACATTGAAATGCAAGGATATTTTATAAGAGATAGTGATATAAAGAAATATATAAAAAAGTATGAAACCATTAAAAGAGCTGAAGCTCCTGAAGAAGTTATTGCTGAAACTAATATATCTAATATAAATAAATATAAAAAAGCTCCTGATAAAAAGGATATACCAAGAGCGAAAACAAATATAAACTCTAATACAATATATGATTTAAGTTTTTTAGATAGATTATAAAATTTTGGTGGTGTATATGGATGATAAGGATAACTCCAAGAGATGAAGCTATAATTGAATTTTTAACTGAAGTAAAAGTTGCAGATACTCAAACATTATGTAATATATTTTTTAATGGTAAATTAAGAGCCTCTCAATTAAGATTAAAAGCTTTAGCTGATTATAAGTATATAAAAGCATATAGAGAGAGTATAATATCTCAGAATATATACTATGTAAAAAGAAAACCAAGTCAAATAAAGCATAGTTTAATATTATCAAGATTTATAGGAGAACTATATAAATCAGGAATAGAAGTATTAAAAATAAAAGTACCATTAAAAGTAGGTAATGTTATAGCTGATGGATTTATTGCTATAAAATATAATCAAGAGCCTAAAATATTTTTAATTGAAGTAGAAAATACTAAATATTTTGATACTGGTAAGTATATAGAGCTAAAACAAACAAGAGAATATAAATCTAAATTTCCAGTAATGCCTTCTATAATTTGCATAAGTGATAAAAATAATAAAACTGATGATAGATTAGATATTATTTTCCTAAAAACTGATTTATCCAATATAGAAAACTTGATAATGAAGCTATAAGTGAAGCTCCTATAAATTAGGAGTTTTTTCTTATTTTCACTAAAAAAACGACCTATTTAAATCGTTTCTAAGGTGCTTGCAAAAACTTTACAAGGTGTTTATACCTATTGGTTTTACTATAATTGAATACTTTTTTCTTGTTGGATAATAATTCAAATAAAGGAGTTGTTATTTAATGGAAATATTACCAGTCATTTTAAAAAGTGCTATAAAAACTATATTCACATTATTAATTATCACATTATCATCAATAGGATTAAGTTTTGTAATATCAATAATAAATTAGAAGCTACTAAGCTTCTTTTTTATTACTTAATTACATTAGATAAAAAAATATAACATTAAAATTTTTATATAAACATTAAAAAAAAATGTATCAAATACTATTTAATGTACATAGTATGTAATATAAAATAAAATAAATATTAAAGGATGTGTGTTTATGAATACTGAAGCAATAAACATTGAAACACTAAACAATGAAAATGATAAAAATATATCTGTAAAAGTACCTAATTTTATAAAATCTCAAATTGATGAAGACTGTAAAAATTTTAATATACCTATTGCAAAATATATAAGACTTATACTCTTTTATAGCTTAAGTAATAAAGATGACTTATTAAAGTATATTGCGAAACAAAGAGTTAACCTTTTTAAAAATACGATTAAAGACAGCAAAAAAATTACTTTTAACGGAACTGAAATTTATTTTGATAGATTTGACGTAATCACAGAAGATTTAAATATAATAATAAACTTTTATGCCAAAGATAATTCACTGATTATGTCAAGAAAAATACCTATAATGGACGTAGATTTAAAATTTGAATATTAATAAACAAAAAAGGAGCTAATAATAAGCTTCTTTTTTTATGAAGATTTTTATGTACTATGAATTTTTATTCATTAATTAATTTATGGAATTATTTTTAAATTCAAATTTATATAAAACGTTGATATTCTAACAAGAAAATACACTATCTACTTCATACACTACTTCATTTTATAAAATTGGAACTCCTGATTTATATATTGAGTACCAATTATCTATAATACATAGAAACTATCTAAGATTATTCTATTGAGTGCAATATTTTTTCTCTTGATGGAGCTGATGCTATTTGTATTATAAAGTAATTAAGCTGGTTGCAAACAGTTGCATTAAAAGCTACATAGCTGATGCTATTTATATTATAAATATAATCTTATATGATGCTAACTATATGATATTTGTAATTCGCATAATACATAATAAGCGAAATAGACACTTCAAACCATTGAAAACACTATATCAATCTTTTTTATAAAAATATAGATATAACTATAAATATATATTGACATTTTGTTACTACAAATATATAATAATAGTATAATATAAATATTTTAGGAGGTTATAAGAATGAAGGTTTATCCAATAAGAAGCAAAGCTCAAAGAGATAAAATAGAGCTTCTATTAAAAACAACTAACAAGAGAAATTATTTATTGTGGACTTTAGGAACTAATACTGGTTTAAGAATATCAGACATATTAAAACTTAGAGTTAAGGATGTAAAAGGTTCTTTTATAAACATAGTAGAGCAAAAGACGAAAAAGAAAAGAACTATTAAAATAAATAAGAAGCTAAAGGATGTTATCAAAGACTTTGTGAAAGGACTTAATGATAATGACGTATTATTTGTTTCAAGAGTTGGAGTTAATAGAGCTTTAGGTATTAGAAGATGCCAAC
>ERZ1463036.247-NODE-247-length-12058-cov-15.378489_pt1 | contig 12058 bp, 20 predicted proteins | sample MGYA00564485_ERZ1463036 | MGnify/ENA primary metagenome ERZ1463036 (study PRJEB39244, sample SAMEA3635127) | Helicobacter pylori | study: EMG produced TPA metagenomics assembly of PRJEB11511 data set (Assembly of a 5300-year-old Helicobacter pylori... | reverse complement strand
AGGAAAGAGATTAGAGAATGTTTAAAGTAATATCCGTTCCATTTGATAAAGATGGCAACATGTGTCATTCCAAATGGAACACTAATGAATATAGAGTCATTGATCGTCCCATGGATGAAGACCTACAATTTGATGTTCAGTTATTGAGTAGCAGCGCTATTGTGAGATTTGCATCGCGTCGTAATGGGGTAACTTATTATATGAATAATACTGAGTTCCAAAGAATCATTCCGTTTATGGTTAACGGTCGATTGTCTGGAGATTTTACATTCTCGGTACATGCAGGCAAGTATTATAGTATAAAGTATTTGAATGACTGAAGTATCATTTGATTTACTAAAGCATAAAAAGGCTACAATGGATAAGCAGTTTAGACACTGCTTCCTAGAGGAATATAAGGCATATAACGTAGATAAGCCAGAAGGGCGGTTATACGTGACCCCTGATGGTGATTTCCCTAGTGTGACTACATTCCTCAGTAGCCTAGATAAAGATACAGAATGGCTCGATAAATGGGCAGAAAAATTAGGCGGGAAAGATAAGGCCGAAATTGAATTAATGCGTTGTGCTGATCGAGGTACTGGAGTCCACTTGGCTCTTGAGTATCTCGTTCGTAATACGCCTGACCCCGATAAGGCAGGAGACTACAAACATATGTATCGTCAGATTGCAAGAGTATTACAAATGCATGTCGATGATATCTATGGTCTAGAATTACCTCTATGGTCCAAAGTCCTTAAATTAGCTGGTCGTGTCGACTGTATTGCAAAATATAAGGGGGAGTTGGCCATCATCGACTTCAAGACGTCAAATAAGGTTAAGTTGGCGTCTTGGATCACTAACTACTTCCTACAAACTACTTGCTACTCAATTATGCTAGAACACCTGTATGGTTTGAAGGCAGAAAAGCTTGTCATCATAATCGGCGTTGAAAATGGCGCCACTGATGCCCAAGTATATGTTAGGGATAGGCGTGATTATATGCCGTTGTTGGCTGAGAAGATAAAAGAATTCCGACTGCAACAAGCCGAGAAGGCTAAGGCAAAGGAAAATAACGTTTCAATGTTTGATTTATTTTAAGGAAATAAAATGTCAGTTTGTATTACGGAAGGTAGTCCAGAACACGATTTTCGTTCTGTTGGGATGTTCGACTTTGATATAAGAATTGGTCGTAAAAGCATTAGTAATATTACATCGACTTGGGCCAAGGAACATTACCCAAACTCAAAATATGTGGCTAATTATACAATCATTAACGTTTTGACTGGGGAAGTGGATTTCTTGCAGGTATATTTTTAAATAAATGGTAGACTAAATTTTTATTCTCCAGTATAATTCTCTATATCGAATTTAACTACACGGATGTAATAAAGATGAAGGTAAAAATTATTCCTGAGATGTCACAGGAATATATTAGTAAGTTTTGGGATAGAGTAGATATTAAGGGTGAAGACGATTGCTGGCCTTGGAAACTATCTTTAGTTGATGGTTATGGGCAGTTTAGCATGAATATGGAATCCTACAGATCAAACCGAATTTCATTATTTATAAAAACTGGAACTCAATCTGAAGTTGCAAGACATACTTGCGATAATCGTATTTGTTGTAATCCTAAGCATCTAGAGTGGGGAACGGTTGAGGACAACGTATCTGATCGAATTAAAAGAGGTAGATCACGGTATGTGCCTCAAATCGGAGAACAAGTACATACCGCAAAACTTAAAGCTCAAGACGTGATTATCATACGAAATAGACTAAACCAAGGCGTCCGTAGAGTCGATTTGGCTAAAGAATATGGAGTTAGTGATAGTTGCATTGATAATATAGCAACAAGACAATCTTGGAAACATATATAGGAGTTTTATGATTACGAATGTAAAAGGCGATTTGCTGAAGATGTTTAAGAATGGGGCATTCAATGCTATCGTTCACGGTTGTAATTGTTTTCACCTGATGGGCGCAGGTATCGCTGAACAAATCTCATCGAATTTCCCTCAGGCTCTTGAAGCTGATAAGGTAAGTTTGTATGGTGATATCGATAAGCTTGGTCGATATACGATTGCTCAGGCAAATACGGGTTTTATCATTAATGGTTATACCCAATATCGTCCTGGCCAAGAAGATAAGCAGCGTTTATACGCAAGCATTTCTACCTTGTTCGATAATCTTTCTAAGGATTTAGCCGATGGTTCCAAAATCGGTATTCCTAAGTTGGGTGCAGGGATAGCAGGGGGTAATTGGGATGTAATCGAAGACTTGATTCGCATTCGTATGACGAATATGCGAGTTGTTGTAGTGGAGTATGTTCCTCCAAGTCAGCCAATTGCAACGTTTAAGGTTTTGAAGGCTCGTCCGGTTGTTGATAAACCAAGCGTGCATTACAAATCTGGTGTAGGATTATTCGATAATTTCAGTTAAAATAATCCTAGCTTTTTCGTTCGTATGAGAGTATAATTCTTTCATACGAACGATAACTGAAGTTCTTATATGTAAGCAAAAAGAAGTTTACATATAATTATTTCTAAAATATCGCTAGACTAAATTTTTAATCTAGAGTATAATAGATGTAATGAGAAGTTAAAACCGTGTAAGCGTCGAATGGACCAGACGCCTGCCATATTGCGTAGGGAAGCGGTTCGATTCCGCAGCACGGACCAAGACGCCTATCGTTCAACGGATAGGACAACGGTCTTCTAAACCGTGAATGGGGGTTCGATTCCCTCTGGGCGTACCAGAATAATGTAATGGAGCTGATATAGAGATTAAAATACCACATTGGTCTAAGTATCGGATCAATACTGAAACAAGACAAGTAATATCCTACCATTCTGGTAGGGCGTATGATTTGAAGTTACTCAAAGCCGACAAAAGATATAACCGGCCAGAGGACGGATTTTCTCTTTATCAAGATGGATATCGTACCTTTATTGGTATGAGTTATATTGATAAGTTAATTATGGTGAACGCTACGCATCAAACTATGCTAGCAATTTTGAATATGAAAAAGGAAAAAGAAATGGCAACTTCAGGTTATATTAATGGTCGTCCTACGTTGAAACGTAATAACTACATCGTTGGTTCGCAGAACAAAGGAAATGGTCTGATTTCGATCACCAACGACAATCCTGCTCAACATGAGTCAGAAGGTGTGGCGTTGGCTGAAGCCGGTCGTCTGGCTAAGCAGTACCCAGACCGTAAATTTGTCGTATTTAAAATCGTTGGCACCGCAAGCGTCAACGATGTGATCTGGGAATAATTTCAGATTGAGGGTTTTACTAGTTCTCCCACGTAAGAAAGACTAGTGAGAATTTGTAAGTGAGATTGGGCCGGTAACATAATTGGTTAATGTAGAGAACTCATAATTCTAAGATTGCAGGTTCAAGTCCTGTCTGGCCCACCATTCTTCAAATGTAGTATTATTACTTTGTATTTTATCGATCATATCTTGTTTTATGATTAGTATATTAGATACGCTTAACCATTTTGCTTTGTCTCTATCGGTTTCGAATCCTTTAACTTCGATAAAATAATTAAGTTCTGTTAAGTAAAAGTCTGGATAGTAACTCCTAATGCCGTTCCATTCATACGGAATAGGTTTTATGTCTCTAGTCCAAGATATGTTGTTGTCGTCTAACCATTTAGCAACGATAACTTCCCAAGAGCTATCAAACTTAATGTTTTTATAAAATGCGGGCTTACAATTACCTCTGTTATATCCTCCAGAATATGATTTTGGATTGTCTATAGCGGTTTGCCTCATAATAATAGAATGATTAAGTTTTTGTTCTTCTGTAAATTTCCTATAAGTCTTAGGGATTTTGCCTGAATCTAGATTATATTTAATGGTTTGACCATATCCAGTCACTCTTTCGTCGGTGTCTTTAGTCAAACCTTTATTCCAAACTATATGACCAGGTTTATTAGTGCGAATCTTTCTTATCTTAGGCTTCATAGCCTTTATATGTGATTCGTAATGTTTATTGATGTTGTTTGTAGTCATTATAGCTTTACATATAATACAGCTACATTTAATTATATTATTCATTTTACTTTTAGTCGTTTATATAGTATAATTTAGGCTTAGAACACACCGTAGTTAATTTAAAATAAAAGGAAATACATGTCTGAAACTACAATGTCTCTGCACCGCGTGATTGCTGAGATCAAAAACCTGGAAGCAAAATTAGGCACCATCGGGACTTCGAACTTCGTTGTTTCTCTGGTCGATGGTAAGAGCGATGTGCAAGCTGCCGCAATTGCAGATGCAACCCGCGAATCCCAAAAAGAATTCGATAAGCATGTTTCGGCTTTCAAGAATCTTGCTTCGTTGAAGTCGGCCCGTAATCTGGCTAACAGTATCGTCAAGGTAACAATCGACGGTAAAGAAATGACGATTGACCAGGCTCTGTCTATGAAGGCTTCGATTCCTCACCGCGAAATGCTGTTGGCGCATCTGCAAGCTCAGTTCCAACGTGCTCAGGCTCGTGTTGATCAAGTGGCCGCACAGATTGACGTAAAAATCAATCAACAAATCGCTGCGATGAGCGCTGGTAGTAAGCAAGTATCGGCTGAGGCACTGAAAGTCATTCGTGATGGCGTCGAGAAAGATCAAAAACTGGTTGTGGTACATGCCGCTGGTCTGAAAGATACCATCGAAAAGATGAAGGGTGAGATTGAACGGTTTAACGTTGAAGTTGATTACGTTCTGTCCGAAGCGAATGCGACTAACACTGTCAAAGTTTCGCTGGTCTAAATAAAATTTTTAATCAGTCCCTATAATATAGGGTATGGGTTTAGTAAAACAAGAATACATTTCCGTCATGGTCTATAGACGTTAACAGAGACCACCTAAAATGGATATTTTAATCGCACATTTAATTAGATCGGCCCTACTTGAATTGGGTCAATCAAATCAAACTGTTGTAGCTTAACTTTTAAATTTTAAGGTTTAAATTTTGTATCTTACGCTGTCTAAAGATTAAAATTTGTCCCGGATACCATTCTAGCGAATGTAGGGATTGTAGCTTAAATATTGTGGAATCTGTAATTACAATTTTGATAGCTTTGAAATGTAGCTTTATGTTTATATACAGTTGCTTTACGCTGTATCCTATATTATAGGGATTGATTTATGCGAGTATGGTGGAATTGGAATACACAGCAGACTCAAAATCTGCCGCCTTTACCGGATTGCGGGTTCAAGTCCCGCTACTCGTACCAATGCTTATTAGGTCATCTTTGACTGAAAGCGAAGATATCAGATTAATGAATTGATTATATTTTACCTTGCCTTGGGCACATATACCTTGGCCGTGTAGTTATATATGATAGGAGTTACCTGAGAAGATAGTTAGTATGTATTCATGATGGGCAGTCGCCTTTTGCGCAGAGGGGCTTGGAGTTCGATTCTCCAGTGATTAACGAAGGTGTCCTAATAAGTGTTGTTTTATTGAAGAGAGTATTATGAAAACTTGGTTATATGCTTTTGGTATTGTGGCGTTATTGTCTATTAGCGCTTCTGGACATGAACCTGTGAATTACAAGAAACAAGTAAGACAATTCCCAGGCAATTCATCCTGGCAAAAAGATTGGACTTATGAAGTGAATGAATATTGCTACGATGGCGTAGTATATTTTAGAATGTCAGATGAAAACTCAGGTAGATTCAGTCTATCTAGTGCAAAGTTTGATCGTAATACTAAACAAGTAGTTACTTGTAAATAATAATGCGGGTGTAGCTCAGTTGGTAGAGTGTCAGTCTTACTAAATATCTTTATTAGCATAAAGGTATTATATGTCAGACAGAGTACATTTTATTTATAAAACTACGAATAAAATAAACAATAGATATTACTTAGGTATGCATTCGACGGATGACGTTGATGATGGTTATCTAGGTTCTGGGTTATTAATTACTCGTTCCATTAAAAAGTATGGAGTTGATAATCACCTCAGGGAGATATTGGCTTTTGCTAAAGATAGGGATGAACTAGTTAAGTTGGAAGAGTCTATCGTAACCGAATCGTTGTTAACTGACAATTTGTGTATGAATTTAAGACTTGGTGGACAAGGCGGTTGGGATTATATCAACAAATCTGGTATTGGCGGATTTGGAGGTCATAACCATTCGGATGAAGCCAAGAAAAGGATTAGAGTTGCGGCATCATTAAGGACTCAATCTGAAGTAACAAGAAAGAAGATTTCTGATCGAAATGTAATAAGTAATAAATCACGCGGTATTAATGTATCAAAGTCTTTAACGGGGAAACCTAAAACTCAGGAGCATAGAGATAATATTGCAAAGAGTGTTAAGGCTAGATATGAATTGAAACGTAATAACATGCGGCCTTAGCTCAATGGCGGAGCGAGAGTTTTCCAAACTCAAGGACGAGAGATCAGTACTCTCAGGCCGCTCCAAATTTGAAAGTTTTAAATGAGTCTGATTCAGAGTATTAAACAAGATCAATTGGCTGCTCGTAAAGCTAGTAAGACGCGGTTGGCATCAATCCTGACCACGTTAATCGGGGAAGCTGAAATGAAAGGCTTCGATGATGGTAAACGAGAAACAACTGATACTGAAGTCATTACGGTGTTGAAGAAGTTCCATGTCAACGCGGTTGCTAATGCCCAGTTGTTTAATCATCGTAATATTCAGTCTCAGGCCACTCGTCAAGGATATCTTGAAGAAGTTGCGGTATATGAAAGCTATATGCCAAAACAAATGACCGAAGCTGAAATTACGAATGTAATTGAACGCCATTTCATTACGACTACCCAAGGACTCAAGGGTATTGTAATGCGGTATTTTAAAGAGAATTATGCTGGTCAATATGACGGTAAAGTTGTAAGTAGTGTAGTAGATAACCTGATCGGAAAATAAAATATGTCACGTCAAAATAAGAGCGTTAAACGCAAACAACTAGCTACCCAGATCACTGAGCTTCATAAGCGCGGCGAAAAGGGTGCGAAGTCCACGAAGCCTACACACGGTAAAGACGCCTCTAAGCGCCTTTATACCGCTGATAAACGCGGAGCTAAGGACACGAAGCGCGGAGTGAAATAATGGTAACCCGTAATGTGGAACATCATTATAACAGTATCGGTTTTCTAGGTCTGTTGACTATCGTTCTAATCGTATTGAAAGCCACCGGCTTTATTGATTGGAGTTGGTGGTGGGTTTGGTTGCCAGTATATATCTTCCCTCTGCTTCTAGCTTTGGGTGCGGCCGGTTTCGGAGCCTTTATGCTGGTCATTGCTGTACATGAGCACTATGAGTTGAAAAAGCGTCGTAAGAAACGCGACGGTTTCTGATCTAGAAATACGGAGGCGTGCCTGAGCCTGGCCCAAAGGGATGGACTGCAAATCCATACAACCGTCAGTTCAAATCTGACCGCCTCCTCCAAACGTAATCGAATATTGTCCTTAGACTATATGAATCTGAAGTTACAGATGATTCCCATGAGACGTTTTGGGATACGATATGCGGAAGACCGCCACCTGACATCTTGAAATGTCCCTGTACGATAGTAAGCAGGAATGAACATGGAGAAATAAATGCTTGGAATGAAGAAGTATCGTGATATATATGTTGATAAAAGCTCAACGCTATACGAAGCATTGAATATTTCAAACGAAAAAGAACGTTCTGTTGTAGCAAAGAAAATTTATGATGAAACGACGGAAAAATATAAGAAGATATACAGCGCCGAAGACCGAGAATGGTTCAGGATTGCATCAGGTAATTAAATGAAAAGATGGTATGCGATTTTAGTGTTGTTTATTATGGCTCTGATTGCTTCTTGCGGTGCTTCGGCCCCAGCATTAGCTATGATGGGTTAATTTAACCACTCTAAATAAATTTTATAGAAAAGAAGATAATATGTTAGCAATACTAGGTTGGTTAGTTTTAGTTGGTGTTGCATTTACCTCCACTGGATTCATTTATATAGTTGCTATCTGGGAGCTATACGGGGTAAAAAGTAAATGGGTACGAGCACTTATCAGTTTAGTTTTGTTAACACTGGTATTGTTTATGTGGTATGGTGTTTATTCTGCCTGCCCGTTTTCTGTAGTACCGAAGTAAAAGATTTGTAGTTGGTGAAGAGGCTTAACACGTCGTAATTTAAAAGCGATATATCACGGGTTCAAATCCCGTACTACGAATTAAAATATGGTCTCATAGCTCAGTTGGTAGAGCAGGCGGCACTCTAAACCGTTTGGTCAGGGGTTCGAATCCCCTTGAGGCCACCATATTTATGTATATTATAGTAGGTCATGACTATTGTACGTCGCAACAGCGTACCGCCCTGGATTAATTTTTGGGTAACGATAGTATACATAAATATGGTGTGGTAGCTAAGTTGGTTAAAGCAGACCCTAGTTTCAGGGTACGATCACAGGTTCAAATCCTGTCCCCGCCGCCAAGTTTTTATGAAGTGCAAACCGGAGAATTAAAATGATGTAGATCGAAGAACACACTTGGAATTATGTTTTTATTAGAACTGACCTGCCCGTTGAACAACAAATCGTTCAGGCTTGTCATGCGGCGATAGAAGCCGGACATACATTTGAGAAACTATCCAACCACCCTGCTTCGCTTATTATGCTGCAAGTGCCTAATAAAGAAAAGCTTGAGATTGCCATGAAACGGACAATCGAACGTGGTATTAGATGCCAAGAATTTCTGGAACCCGATTGGGATTATGGTTTGACCGCTTTTGCGACCGAACAGATCACAGCCGATAAGAGAAAGACTTTTAGCAAATATAAATTATGGAAAGCTCCAAATGCTGTTATCTAATACTGAAACCGAGTTAATTGAACAGATGTCTAAGTGCTATCAGTTTGAGGATATGAACATGTTACAGCACGGTGATGCGGTGCATGAAGCGTATTTACAACTTATCGTACAGCTTGAAGGTGGGGAAGTGATCATTGAATTGCCTCCATTAATTCAAGAACTATACGATAAGCTCAAACATAAATTGGAAGACGCTGAAACGATTCGCAAGTATCAAATATATCATGATTGCGGTAAACATCTTTGTCGAGTGATCGGTGAGGATGGTAAACAAAGATTCCCTAATCATGCTTATTACTCTGCATTACAATATACCAATGTATTTGGTGTGAGTGTGGGTTCTGTCTTGGTTATACGAGATATGGACTTTCATACGATGAAGGGTGATGAACTTGTTGATCTATGTAGGCAACCGATAGCCATTACATTATATCTAACCGCTTGGGCTGAGCTCATTGCGAATAGTAAGATGTTTGGTGGATATGATAGCACAAGTTTTAAGATCAAGCGTAAAGCTTTGATTCAAGCAGGTAAAAAGTTTTAACCGTCTGTAGCTCAATTGGTAGAGCAGCCCTGTGATTCTGGGTGGTTTCTAGTTCGATTCTAGATGGACGGGCCAAGTTTAATGGAAAAGTGATCGAGTGGTTTAAGATGATACCCTGCTAAGGTATTGAGTTGAGAAATCGGCTCCCAGGGTTCGAATCCCTGCTTTTCCGCCAACTAAATAGTTATATAAGAAATAAAGAATAATGGGCCAGTATGCAAGTGGTTAAAGCAAACGGACTGTAAATCCGTCCCTTCTAGGTTCGTTGGTTCAAATCCAACCTGTCCCACCAGAATGTTAGAATTGTCGAGAGGAATAATCGACACGTTAAATAAATATATCCTCAAGATTACGGGTTTGATGCATTGAACGAGTTATGCGCCGACATTGGAGTCGGAACACGCGGGTTCGATTCCCGCCAAATCCACCAAGTTTTAAATTCACGAAACGCACAATGGTGTGCGGCCAGACTGTTAATCTGTGTGAGCTAGGTTCGATCCCTAGTCGTGGAGCCAGTTTCAAAAGCGGGGTAATTCAGTGGTCAGAAATCAAGTTTCATAAGCTTGAAGTCCCAGGTTCGAATCCTGGCCCACGCTTCCAGTTTTATATCGTCATCGTCTAGTTGGTTAGGACAGCAGGTTTTCAACCTGTCAACACGGGTTCAAATCCCGTTGGCGATTCCATTTTTGTAGTTTAATTTACCATAAAGGTTTTACATGTTTACTTTTGTTATCGGTGTTGCAGTTGGCGCGGCTTTCTCCAAATTTTGGATTGGCATGTATGAAGTTGCACGCGACAAGGTCAATCAAGTTGTAAATCGTTAAATAGTTTTATCTGTGGTTAGATAGTCTGGTTAGTCAACGGGGTTTGGAACTCTGGAGCGTTGGTTCGAATCCAACACCGCAGACCAGTAATAATAGGGGTTGTATGAATAATTATGTAGAAGTTGGTTTTAAATTCACTGAAGGTGATGATAATCTTGAAATTCGATCAATACACTCCGCAAGGGTGGTTAATGGTAAATTTGAATTAGTCATCAGAGCCTATAGTGAAAATAAAGATACTTTGGTCAGTAGACTCATGGATATGAATAAACATATCTACGCCGATGGCGATTTTGTTGATAATGCAGCCCGTAAAAGTAGTATGCCGAATTAGTTCAGTTGGTAGAATAGCACTTTTGTAATGTGAAGGTCAGGGGTTCAAGTCCTCTATTCGGCTCCAAATATAATGCCGCTGTAGCTGAGATGTATTAGCACTAGCTTGAAAAGCTAAGGAGATTGGATAGTTACCAATTGGCGGCACCAAATGATGTATGTAAAGCTGTAGCTTCAGAAGCGTGATGCAGTAGGCCCGGAGTGGCCGTGTGTTGGGTCAATACCAACTACATATTTCTTACACAGGCCTAGCTGTACAACTAGGAACTTCCCGACAAGGAAAAAGGCAACTATGCCTTCTCAAGAAAATAGTAAGAACATTGCGGATATGTTGGAATTGGTAGACATCCTGGTCTTAGAAGCCAGTGCGAATAAAGTAGCGTGGGAGTTCAAGTCTCCCTATCCGTACCAAACAATAGCAGATTAGCCAAGTGGTTGAAGGCAGCGGGTTTTGAACCCGCCAAGTAAAAACGCCAAGGTTCGAATCCTTGATCTGCTTCCAGTCGTAAGTCGTGCGGACTATAAACGCTCTACGGGTGATTCATCTAGAGGTAAGATGTTGGATTCCAAATCCAAACACTAGGGTTCGATTCCTTAATTGCCTGCCATAATAAAATAAACCCCTCAAGTCCTTTCGGTCTTGAGGGGTTTTTGTTTATACTTGAGTTTCTAGTATTGGCTGTAGTAGATCAGAAATTACGTTGTTCCCGGCTGCTGTTGGATGAGTGCCATCAATAGTTAAAGCTGGGTTGGCCCATCGACCAACACTATTAGCTAATGATTCTACATCCACGAATGTAATACCGGAGTTAATAACTCTATTGCGTTGAATATTCCTGAATACATTCTGACCAGTAGTTAAAGAATCAATAGGTAATGGAGTCAATAAAATAACTTTCCTACCTAATGCTAATTGGGTCTGGGATAAATCTAATACTAATGACCACTGAGAATCCCAGTCACTTTGAGTAGCGATAGGGGAGTTAATCGTATATGATGCCAGAACAATAACTTCAGGAGCAAATGTCGATATCATATCTTTACCATGGGCATTAATTTGGGCCATGGTTGAACCTGAAATACCGCCGTTGGTGAATGAAACTTTCTTTCCATTCTTTCTTAATCTAGCACAAGCTTTGAATGTGAATGATGTACGATTAGGTGTACCGTCAATAACTGAGTCCCCAATACCAATCACTGAGCTTAGTTTTTGATCATATGAGAATACCACACCATACGTCAAAATACCAGGCGTTGTTTCTCTATTTGACGTTACCCAACCTGACGGGGCAGTAACGTTGTCTATACCATATGATGGGTCTGCGGTGAATACCGAAAAACCTTCATTGTCTGGATCATATATAGTAGGGAAGTTTGCACCCAGATCGCCGTATGCCGTAGTGGCATTGCCAATATCAGTGAAGTTTCTGATAAATAATAGAGGATATTTACCACCATCCAACTCGCCAGCTGCGCGAGGTAGGCTATGGATCATGATCTTCGGCCCTAGTACCAGGCCAGGCTGCTTACTAGTGCAGATCGGAAGAGCGTCGTGTA
>ERZ1463036.246-NODE-246-length-12080-cov-92.964657_pt1 | contig 12080 bp, 11 predicted proteins | sample MGYA00564485_ERZ1463036 | MGnify/ENA primary metagenome ERZ1463036 (study PRJEB39244, sample SAMEA3635127) | Helicobacter pylori | study: EMG produced TPA metagenomics assembly of PRJEB11511 data set (Assembly of a 5300-year-old Helicobacter pylori... | reverse complement strand
AACAACACAAATTTTTGTATAGATGGGCTTTTAATGTCAGATAGAAGTATATCACCAGGGCTTTTAGAATATAAAAAGGTAATAGAGCCTGTAGAAACTATTGGTATAGATTTAGAAAATGGAATAATTAAAATTGCCTATAAAAACAGAAAAATTAAAAATATATCCGAATTCAAATTTAAAAATAACTAAAGATAATTATAAAATAGTTGAGAAAGGTCCAAAGCTTAATTTTTGGAGAGCACCCATAGATAATGATATGTATATATTAAAAGATTATAAAGAAAAATATTTTATGCACTTAATGCATGAAGTTGTAAGAAATGTTAAATACAGTATAAAAAATAATGTATTGACATTTAATGTAGATGTTATAAATGGTACAACAAACTCATTTTGGCATTATAAATCTAAATATGAATATAAAGTATTTGGAAGTGGAGATATATTTATTTGGAGTATATGAAAGTCTTATGGCTGTAGCTAATGATAAGTTTGACTTTAGTGTATCTTATTATGAATCAAATGATTTAGAGTATGCTAAGCACACTATAGATTCAGTAAAAAGAGATTATATAGTATTAAATATAGATTATAAACAAAATGGACTTGGAAGTAATTCTTGTGGGCAATGGCAATTAGATAAATACAGATACAAATTTGAAGAATTTAGTTTATAGTTTAGGCTTAGTATATTTAATAACAAAGAGGTTAGCGAAGTAAGTTTAGGAAGAGAAATAATTAAAACACATTCAATAAAATAAAAAGAGAACTCATATGAGTTCTCTTTTTATTTTAATTTTGATATTATTTTTGCAAGATTAGAAACTAAATCTTCCATTGAAACTAAATCTTCATCTGAAAGTGTCATCAATTTAGATAAAAGTATATCTTTAAGTCTTTTTTTATGCTCTACAGCCATATCATGAGCTTTTTGAGTTAAATCTATTCTAACTATTCTTCTATCATTAGGATCTTCTTTTCTATATACTAACCCTTCACTTAAAAGCTTGTCTATAACAGGAGTCATATTAGGCTTTGAAATTTCAAGTTTAGAAGCTATATCAGATATAGAAGAAGAACCATTATTAAAAAGATGGAATATAACTTTTACATGAGATGGAGGAAGGGGAGAACATCTAACCATTTTATCTTGATTAAAAACTTTGCTATTTAATTGCATTAGTAAAGTTAATAAGTCATCCGATATCTTAGTTAAATCTATATTACTCATACAAAAAAACTCCTTTTAATATATAATTATATTATTATTATAAACTAAAATAATGCTTTATACAATTTAAAAAAGTTATTGACTTATAATTATTATGAAAATATAATTATTATAAAAACATAACTAATTAATATCAAAAAGGGAGAACGAGCAAAATGATTAAGTTAATTAAACATTTAAGAAACTCAATAGGCTCAGTGTTGCTTATTATCGTGCTTTTAGCGATTCAGGCCACATGCGACCTATCTTTACCAGATTATACATCTGATATAGTAAATGTTGGTATACAACAAAGTGGAATAAAAAATGCAGTTCCAAAAGTTATAAGAGAAAGTGAAATGAACAAAATTACTATGTTTATGAGCGAAAAAGATAAAAATGAAGTAATGAGAAATTATAAATTACTAAATAAAGGCGAATATAAAGATAGTAAAATTAACGAAAAACTTTATGAGCTTAACACTAAAAATAAGGAAGTAATTAATAAATTAGATCCTATAATGGGAAAATCAATGTTAATGCTTTCTGGTGTTGAGCAAAATAAAGAACAAATATTAAAAAAGATGATGCCACCAGGAGTACCAGTGGATCCTAACACAAATATAATATCAGTACTAAAAGCAATGCCTGCTAAAACTTTAGATCAAATGAAAGTAGGATTTGAGGAAAAAGTTGATAAAATGCCAGAGAGCATGATAAGTCAAAGTGCAATTAGATATGTAAAAGCTGAATATAAAGCTATTGGTATTAATGTAAATAGATTACAGACAAATTATGTATTTAAAACTGGAGCAATAATGTTAGGAATAGCTCTTATAAGTATGGTAGCTACAGTTGCAGTAGGATATTTAGGGGCTAGAGTAGCAGCAAAACTTGGTAGAAATTTAAGAAAGCAAGTATTTGAAAAAGTTGTATCATTTTCAAATAAAGAAATGGATGAATTCTCTACAGCGTCTTTAATAACTCGTAGTACTAATGATATTCAACAAGTACAAATGCTTATGGTAATGTTACTTAGAATAGTATTTTATGCACCGATACTTGCTATAGGTGGAGTTATAAAGGTATTAAATACAAATACATCAATGGCATGGATAATCGGAGTAGCAGTTCTTGCAATAGTATCTGTAGTACTGCTTTTATTTGGATTAGTTATGCCTAAGTTTAAATCTGTACAAAAACTTGTAGATAGAGTTAACTTAGTAACTCGTGAGATGCTTACTGGAATGTTAGTAATAAGAGCATTTAGCACAGAAAAACATGAAGAAAAAAGATTTGACAAAGCAAATACTGATTTAATGAAAACCAATTTATTTGTAAATAGAGCAATGTCTATGATGATGCCGACTATGATGCTTATAATGAATGTTATTACTGTTGTAATTGTTTGGAATGGCGGTCATAGTATAGATTCAGGAAATATGCAAGTGGGAGATATGATGGCATTTATACAATATACTATGCAAATCATAATGGCATTTTTACTTATATCAATGGTATCAGTAATGTTACCACGTGCAGTTGTTTCTATGGATCGTATAGATGAAGTAATAAATACTGATTTATCTATAAAAGATAAAAAAGATGCAAAAGAATTTGATGAAAATAAAAAAGGTGTAGTTGAATTTAAAAACGTAAGTTTTAGATATCCAAATGCAGAAGAAGATGTTTTAAGTAATATAACATTTACAGCTAGACCAGGCAAAACTACTGCATTTATAGGTAGTACGGGTTCAGGTAAATCTACACTTATAAATTTAATTCCTCGTTTTTATGATGTAACAGAAGGTGAAATATTAGTAGATGGAATAAATGTTAAAGATGCAAATCAACATAAATTAAGAGAAAAAATAGGATATGTTCCTCAAAAAGGAGTTTTATTCTCTGGAACAATAGATTCCAACTTAAGATATGGTAGAAAAGATGCAACTGAAGAAGAAATTAAAAAAGCAGCTGAAATAGCTCAAGCAAGTGAATTTATAAATGTTAAGCCTAAAGGTTTTGAAAGTGAAATAGCTCAAGGCGGAACAAATGTATCAGGAGGTCAAAAACAAAGACTTTCTATAGCTAGAGCTATAGCTAAAAATCCTGAAATATATATATTTGATGATAGTTTCTCTGCACTAGATTTAAAAACTGATGCAGCACTTAGAAAATCTTTAAGAGAAGAAACAGGAAATTCAACAGTACTTATTGTTGCTCAAAGAATAAGTACTATATTAAATGCAGATCAAATTATAGTTTTAGACCAAGGTAAGGTTGTTGGAATAGGAAAACATGAAGAGCTTCTTAAAACTTGTGAAGTATATAATGAGATAGCCCTATCACAACTTTCAAAGGAGGAACTTGCAAATGGGTAATGAAAGCAAAAGCATGCCAAAAGGTCGAAGCGGTGGACCTATGGGTGGTATGAGAGGAACAGAAAAAGCAAAAGATTTTAAAGGCACTATGAAAAAACTTTTTGACTATCTAAAGCCTTATAGATTATCGATACTAATAGTTATAGTATTTGCGATAGGAAGTTCTGCATTTTCAATAGTAGGACCTAAGATTTTAGGAAATGCTACTACTGAATTATTTGAAGGAATAGTAAGAAAAATTAGTGGAGAAGGAAATGGCGGAATTAACTTTAACTATATAGGTAAGGTACTTACAGGGTTACTAGTACTTTATGTAGTTAGTGCACTTTTCTCATATGTTCAATCATTTATAACATCTGGGATATCACAAAAAGTATCTTATAGATTAAGAAAAGAAATATCAGAAAAAATAAATCGTATGCCACTTAATTACTTTGATAAAAGAACTCATGGAGAAGTTTTATCTAGAATAACAAATGATATAGACACATTAAGCCAAAACTTAAATCAAACGATGACTCAGATAATAACATCAGTAACTACTGTAATAGGAGTTCTTATAATGATGTTATCTATAAGCTGGCAAATGACTATAGTGTCATTATTAGTGCTTCCTATGTCAATGATAATAATTTCATTTATTATTAAAAAATCTCAAAAACACTTTAAATCTCAACAAGAATATTTAGGTCATGTAAATGGTCAAGTAGAAGAGATATATGGTGGACATAATATAGTAAAAGCTTTTAACGGGGAAAATGCAGCAATAAATGAATTTAATCAATTAAATGATCAATTATATAATTCAGCTTGGAAGTCACAATTTTTATCAGGTATGATGATGCCGATGATGACATTTATAGGAAATATAGGATATGTTTTAGTCTCTATATTAGGGGGATATTTTACAATTAAAAAAACTATAGAAGTTGGAGATATATTATCTTTTATACAATATGTGAGAAGCTTTAACCAACCAATAGCACAAGCTGCTCAAGTTGCTAATATTATGCAATCTATGGCAGCAGCTGCGGAAAGAGCATTTGAGTTTTTAGATGAGGAAGAAGAAGTACAAAATATTGATAAACCTATAAGTGTTGAAAATATTAAAGGTGATGTAAGTTTTGAAAATGTAAAATTTGGATATAGTGAAGATAAAATTATAATAAATGATTTTACAACTAACATTAAAGCAGGGCAAAAAGTAGCAATAGTAGGTCCAACAGGTGCAGGAAAAACTACTATAGTTAAACTATTAATGCGTTTTTATGATGTAAATGACGGAGCTATATTAATAGATGGAAACAATATAAAAGATTTTAATAGAAGTGATTTACGTAGCTTATTTGGTATGGTGTTACAAGATACTTGGTTATTTAATGGAAGTATAATGGAAAATATAAGATATTCAAAACTTGATGCAAGTGATGAGGAAGTTATAGAAGCAGCTAAATCTGCACATGTTCATCACTTTGTAAAAACTCTTCCAGATGGGTACAATATGCAGTTAAATGAAGAGGCTAGTAATGTATCTCAAGGTCAAAAGCAACTTTTAACTATTGCCCGTGCAATTTTAGCAGATCCTAAGATACTTATACTTGATGAAGCTACAAGTTCAGTTGATACTCGTACAGAGGTTCTTATACAAAAAGCTATGGAAAATCTTATGGAAGGTAGAACAAGCTTTATAATAGCACATAGACTTTCAACTATAAAAGATGCAGATTTAATATTAGTAATGAAAGATGGAGATATAGTAGAACAAGGTAATCATGAAGAGTTATTAAAAGATGGAGGATTTTATGCATCTTTATATAATAGCCAATTTGAAGAAAGTGAAGAAGTTTGTTAAAAAATAGCAGATAAAAATATTGTAATGTAGATATAAGTGTGTTACACTAAATTTAACATTAATAAATGTTAAATTTAGTAACAAGGTTTTAGGAGGATTCCAAAATGATGAATGGAATAGTTAAATGGTTCAACAATGAGAAAGGGTTTGGATTTATATCTGTAGAAGGTGGAGATGATGTATTCGTACATTTCTCAGCTATACAAAAAGAAGGATTCAAATCTTTAGAAGAAGGTCAAACAGTTAACTTTGAAATAGTTGAAGGAGCAAGAGGACCTCAAGCTGCTAACGTAACTATAGCAGAATAATTGAGTTTATATATAAAACACAATTAAGAAATAAAACTAGAGAATATTCTCTAGTTTTTTTATTGAAAGTATTTGTTTTTTCATTATTGTTACATTTATGTGACGATTTTGTTACACAATTATGATAGAATTAATTTAGGGTATAAACGAGAAAAAAGCAGAATTACGGATATTTACGACAAAAGGAGATAGTTTATGTGTGGGCACGTATTTATATACAATAAAAAAGGAAAAGTAGATAAAAATTTATTAGAGGAAATGAATCAAAAAATACATCATAGAGGACCAGATGATACGGGGTATTTTGTAAAAGATAATGTAGGATTTGGATTTAAAAGATTAAGTATAATAGATTTAGCTCATGGGCATCAGCCATTTAATAAAAAAGAAAGAACTATAATATTTAATGGGGAAATATACAATCACGAGTCATTAAGAGAAGATCTTATAAAAAAAGGATATGAATTTTCAACAGGTTCAGATACTGAGGTTTTATTAACTTCATATATAGAAAATGGTAAAAGTGCAGTTAAAGACTTAAGAGGTATGTTTGCATTTGTAATATATGATGATACTACAAATACTATATTTGGAGCAAGAGACCATTTTGGTATAAAACCTTTATACTATACTGAAAATGAAGATTATATAGCATTTTCTTCTGAATATAAAGCATTAATGCCAGTAGTAAAAGACAAAAGTGTAGACAATAAGAGTTTACAAAATTATTTATCTTTCCAATATGTTCCAAATTATAAAACTATGATGGAAAATATAAAAAAAGTTCCAAATGGTACTTGCTTTACTATAGAAAATAATAAAATAAAATTTGAAAAGTACTTTGAAGCTAATTTTACAAATAAAAGAGAAGTTACAAAAGAAGATGTATACAATATATTAAATGATTCTGTAAAGCATCATATGATATCTAATGTTGAAGTTGGTACATTTTTATCAGGAGGTATCGATTCAACTATAATAGCTAGTTTAGCATCTAAAATAAATCCTAAAATAAAATCTTTCTCTGTAGGATTTGAAGTAGATGGATATAATGAATTAAAAGTAGCTAAAAAAACAGCAGATGCATTAAATATAGAAAACATACAAATAAGAGTAACGCAACAAGATTATATAAAAGCATTACCTCAAGTTATATATAACTTAGATGATCCATTAGCAGATCCATCTTGTGTAGGTATATATTTCTTATCAAAAGAAGCTAGAAAACATGTAACTGTTGTTTTATCTGGAGAAGGTGCAGATGAATTTTTCGCAGGATACAATATATATAAAGAATATAATAGTGTTAAACCATTTTTAGGATTACCTTCTGGAATGAATCGTGCTTTAAATAAAATATTTGCAAAAATGCCAGAAGTAAGAGGGAAAAACTATTTATTAAGAGCAACAACTCCACTAGAAAAAAGATATATAGGAAATGCTAAAATATTTGAAAATAAAGAAGTTAAGAATATAATACACAGTTATGATGAAAATAATACATATAGTAATTTATTAAAACCACTATATGCAGATTGCAAAAAGAAAAACTATGATTATGTAACAACAATGCAAGATATTGATATAAATACTTGGTTAGAAGGTGACATTTTACTAAAAGGAGATAAAATGTCAATGGCATCATCTATAGAACTTAGAGTTCCATTTTTAGATAAAGAAGTATTTGATGTTGCTAAGAATTTAAGATTAGATCAAAAGATAAGTAGTAAAAATACAAAAGTTTTATTAAGAGAAGCTTTTAAAGATATTGTACCACCTCATATGGTAGAAAAGAAAAAATTAGGATTCCCTACACCTATAAGAGTGTGGTTAAAAGATGACTTAGGAAAATATGTACGAAATGTTATAAATACATCAAAAACAGATGATATTATAAACAAAGAGTATGCTATAAAATTACTAGATGAACATATAAGAGGAGATAAAGATAACTCAAGAAAAGTTTGGACAATATTTGTATTCTGTTTATGGCATCAAATATTTATAGAAGGAATTAGTGTAGATTCTTTATAAATGAAAGAAGGATATAAAAGTGAAAAAAATTTTAATAGTTGAAGATGAAGAAAATATATCAGATATACTTTCATATTCTTTAACAAAAGAAGGGTATGAAACTAAAATTGCAGATACAGGTAAGAAAGCACTTGAATTAATTTCAAGTTTTAAACCTAACTTAATAATATTAGATTTAATGTTGCCTGATATGAATGGTCTTGATATATGTAAAAATGTTACAACTATGTATTCTATACCTATAATAATGTTAACTGCAAAATCAGATACTATAGACAAAGTTTTAGGTTTAGAATTAGGAGCAGATGATTATATAACAAAGCCTTTTAATATAAGGGAAGTAATAGCAAGAGTTAAATCTATATTTAGAAGAATAAATTTATTATCGGATAATATTAAAACTGATATAGAGATAGTAAAGTTAGATAACGGTTTAGAAGTGAATAAAAAAGAAATGAAAGTAAGAGTAGATAATGAAATTATACATTTAACTAGTAAAGAATATGAACTCCTTTTATATTTTGTTGATAACATAAACACAGTACTAACAAGAGCCCAATTACTTGATAATATATGGGGAATAAGCTTTGAATGTGAAAGTAGGACGGTAGATACACATATTCAAAGACTTAGGAAAAAGCTTGGAAAGTATAATTGTATAGAAACAGTAATAGGAACAGGTTATAAATTGTCTAGTAATAAAATATAAATATGAATAAATCCATAACTAACAAAATTATGATGTTTTTTTTGGTTATAATATTCTTTGTTATATTTTCTATAGTAATGTATAGTAATGCTTCGCTTAATAAAATTGTAGAATATTTAATAGATAATGAAATAAAAGAAACTACAAAAAGTATAAATTTATATTTAGATCAATATTTTAAGTTAAATAAAATGGAATTTAATAAAGTTGCTTTTGTTGCAGAAAGCAATGATATATCTAGAGATTTAACTTACAGACTAGATAAAACTGTATATATCTATAATAATAGATGTAGATTAGTATATCCAAAATCAGGAAAGCATAAAATTCCTAAGTTAACTAAAGATGTAAGTAATGCTAAAAATGGAGAACTTTCATACACTATAGAGTATAAAGACAATAAAGCATTAGTTTATGTTTCTTACCCTATATTAAAAGATGATAAGTTTATAGGCATGATCAGATTTATAAGTGATTATACTCCATTGTTTGAACAAACTACATCATTTGTTGGAAAAACATTAGCATTTTCTATAATTATATTTGCTGTAAGCATTGTTATTGCATATATAATATCAAAGCAAATAACTATGCCTATAAAGAAATTAGCAAATAAAACTAAAGAAATTACAAATGGTAATTTTGATGTAGATATAGATATAAAGTCTGAAGATGAATTAGGAATGCTTGCTTCAGATTTTAACAATATGGTAGAAACTATAAAGATGCAGATAAAAACTATAGAAAATGATAGAGATAATTTGCGTGAACTATCAGAAAAACAAAAAAATTTCTTTGATAATGTTACACATGAGTTAAAAACTCCTATGACTACGATAATTGGATATAGTGAAATAATAAAAGATAATCAATTTAGTGATGAAAAATTTTTTAATAAAGGCATAAATAGAATAATATCAGAAGCTAATAGATTAAATAGAATGATAGTTCAATTATTAGATATATCAAAAAATACTAACAAGAATTTTGATTATGAACTTAAAAAATTAAATTTATCTAATATTATTATAAATATGTGTGAAGATATGACTCATAAAGCTAGAAAGTATAATATGAGCATAGATGTAGATGTAGAAGAAAAGATCAAAATAATAGCAAATGAAGATAAGATAAAAGAAATCATAATAAATTTAATAGATAACTCTATAAAATATGGACAGGTAAATTCAACTATATATGTTGATGCTCATATAAATGGTAAGTATGTTGACATTTCCGTTACAGATAGTGGTGATGGAATTGAAGAAAGTGAAATTGAAAATATACTATCACCTTTTTATAGAGTATCTAAAAGTGAATCAAGAGAATTAGGTAGCACTGGCTTGGGACTTGCTATTGTAAAATCTATAGTAGAAAGTTACAATGGAAAGATAGATATAAAAAGCGAAGTTAACAAAGGAACTAAAGTTTCTATAAAACTTCCTACAATAAGTTAAGGAGATATATGTGATGCTAAGAAATATAAAGCAAGATATAAAGAATATAACACTTTTACTTTTTATTGTAGGAATTCTTTCGCTTATTATATATATAAGTGTATATGCTAATAAAGAATATACTAAAAATGTAAACTTGGATATAGAAACGTATAATTACAAAAAAAGTAAAGATGAAACTATAAAATTAGAATCTGTAATACCTGTAAAAAATTATATTATAGATATGAAGTTTGATGGAGATAATTTATTAGCTATAAGTGATCAAATATCAAATAATAAAAGAGGTATAAATATATATAATATAGATATACATGATAAAAGTATTACAAAAGTAGATACTTTAACTGGTAATGGTGTTGCTATGTATAATGGTGGAAGCATATCACCTTCTAGAGAAGTAATAGTTTACGATACTGTTGATAGCAAAAAAACAGATAAACTAAATAGTGTTATATATAATATAGAAGATGGTAGTAGAGTAACTTTAGATTATTGTTTTAATTTATTAGGATGGATGCCAGATAGTAGTGGTTTTTATGGATATAAAAAAGATGAATTATTTTTATATAACATAGACGAACAAAAAATTACCAAAAAATTTAATTTAAACAATAATGAGTATATAGATAAAATTGCTTTTTCGCAAGATGGAACAAAATTATATACATTAAATATATCTAAAGATGAAATTTGTATATATGACTTAAATAGCAAGTTAATTAAAAAGATAAAATCTATAAAACTTATGTGTGATTTTGAAATTATAGATGATGAACATTTAATTATTGAGACTATGAATTCATCAGATAGGAGTTTACTTTTATATAATTTGAAAGATAATACTAAAAAACCAATTATAGGTATGCACCTAGATGAAATGTATTTAAGTAAAGATAAACGCAAGTTAATAACAGTTTATTATAATGGAAATAATGGGAGTACTATAGATATTTATGACATAAATTTATACAATGGTTCTATAGATTTTTATAAACTAGGAAGTATACCTATGATTAAAGGAATTCCATACGTGGATGTGAGTGATAAAAATAAATTAGCATATTTTATACCAGGGACTAATTATAATGAAAGTGAAGTATATATTTATGATATAGTTAATAAAAAATGACAATTCAATTGAGTTGTCATTTTTTATTAACTCATTTTAGATTAATTATAAAAAATTTGTAGTGTATAATTAGATATACTTTATATAAAATATACAAAGGAAATTAAATTTAAGTAATATAGTTGTATTACAATTATGTAATATATATTGATATAAAAAAATATTAGGAGTAAAATAATATTAACTTATAGCTTAACTTAAGTAAAATTTTTAATTTGCTTACAACGTAAGGAGATTGTGGTATGGAACATATAGAAGCATTATTTACATTAGCTAGAGACAACTATATATTAGTATTTATAATAGGTACCGTTGCAAGTTTTCTAGAAAGCTTTATACCAGCTCTTCCTCTTATGGGGATTGTTGTTGCAAATAGCATGATGTTAGGATTGGGATTTGGACTTTTAGCATCTACTATAGGGTCTTGTGGAGGAACTTATCTGCTTTTTTTATTATCAAATAAGTGTGGACACTTTAAACTGTTTAAAAAGTTAGAAAATAATAAAACTGATAAGGTTATAAAATGGGTGAAAGAACAAGGATTTGCTACTTTGTTTATTGCTTATTCTTGTCCGTTTATACCAGGATGTTTAGTTACTATAGCTTGTGGTATATCAGATAAAGATACTGCAAGTTTTGTACCTGCAATGACAAGTGGAAGAATAGTAATGTTTTTAGTTGCTAGTTATATTGGAAATGATTTAACAGGATTTATACATAGTCCTATGAGAATGATATTTGTGCTGTTATTAGTATTAGTTTCTTTTTTAGTAGGAAGAAAAATAAACTCTAAAATTGAAACTAAACACAATAATTAGCATAAATAAAAGACCGTTTAATAATATATTATTAAACGGTTTTTTATCTAATAATATAAATGTTGATTAAGATAAATAAGGGGATTTTACATGGTAAAAACTAATAAAGGTAAGGTTGTTAAATGGTCAGCACAAGGTAAGATACATCATCCATTAGCATCAAGTTATAGAGTAAC
>ERZ1463036.245-NODE-245-length-12085-cov-97.420781_pt1 | contig 12085 bp, 12 predicted proteins | sample MGYA00564485_ERZ1463036 | MGnify/ENA primary metagenome ERZ1463036 (study PRJEB39244, sample SAMEA3635127) | Helicobacter pylori | study: EMG produced TPA metagenomics assembly of PRJEB11511 data set (Assembly of a 5300-year-old Helicobacter pylori... | reverse complement strand
AGAAGAAGAAGAAGAAGAAGAAGAAGAAGAAGAAGAAGAAGAAGAAGAAGAAAGTGTTGGATTATTTGCTAGATTAAAACAAGGTTTAACAAAGGCAAAACAAGGAATAACTGATAAGATTGATGCTGTTTTAAATTCGTATACAACTATAGATGAAGATCTTTTAGAAGAACTTGAAGAAATACTAATTACAGCAGACGTTGGTGTAAATACAACTATGGAAATGATAGATAGATTAAGGGATGCTATAAAATCTAAAGGTATAACAGATCCACTAGCTGTTAGAGATGAGCTAAAAGCTATAATTTCAGATATGTTAGGTGAAGAAGATTCAAAATTAGATATGGAAAAAGGGCCAAATATAATCTTAATGGTAGGAGTAAATGGAGTTGGAAAAACTACTACTATAGGTAAATTAGCTAATAGATATACTAAGCAAGGTAAAAAGGTAGTACTAGCAGCAGGTGATACATTCAGAGCAGCAGCCATAGAGCAATTAGAAGTATGGGCTAATAGAAGCAATGTTGATATAATAAAACATCAAGAAGGTGCTGACCCTGGAGCTGTAATATTTGATGCTGTCAAAGCAGCTAAAGCTAGAAAAGCAGATATATTAATATGTGATACAGCAGGAAGACTTCACAATAAAACTAACTTAATGAATGAATTAGGAAAGGTATTTAAAATAGTAGATAGAGAATATCCAGAAGCTAAAAAGGAAGTTTTACTAGTTGTGGATGCTACTACTGGACAAAATGCAGTTTCTCAAGCTAAAACATTTAAAGAAGTTGCAGATATTACTGGTATAGTTTTAACTAAGTTAGATGGTACTGCAAAAGGTGGAGTAGTTTTAGCTGTTAAATCAGAAGTTGACGTTCCTGTAAAACTTATAGGTGTTGGAGAACAAGTACAAGACTTACAAGATTTTGATTCAAAAGCATTTATAGATGCATTATTTGGGAACTAATTAGCTTTTTAAAATAACTGTTGACAACTTTATTAGTATGATATAAAATACAATGTGTAAAGGAAATCACCTTTACAGTATAGTAAGTGGGAAGTGTAATAATGAATCTAGAAAAATTGGTAGAGATTGGGTTATTGTTTGAACAATACAAAATGCTTCTAACTGATAAACAAAGAGAAATTGTATCCCTTTATTATAATGAAGATTATTCTCTTGGAGAAATCAGTGAAAATTTAAATGTATCTAGACAAGGAGTTTATGATACATTAAAGCGCTCAGAAAAAATATTGAAAGATTATGAAGCCAAATTAGGCTTAGTAAAAAAGTCAAAAGAGCGTGAAAAGTTTACACAAGATATATATAATAAAGTTGTTGACATTAAACAAGATTTATTGCAAAATAGAGATTGTGCTAATTTAATCCCTAAGTTAGAAAATTTAGAAGATGTATGTAGGGAGATGTTAAAATGATATTTGAAGGATTAGCAGATAAACTACAGGGAGCTTTAGATAAATTAAAATCTAAAGGAAAGCTTACTGAAAAAGATGTTAAAGATGCTATGAGAGAAGTTAAATTAGCTTTATTAGAGGCTGATGTTAACTTTAAGGTAGTTAAAGATTTTGTAAAGAAAGTTCAAGAAAGAGCTGTAGGTCAAGAAGTTATGGAAAGCTTGACACCAGCACAACATGTTATAAAAATAGTTAATGAAGAACTTACAAGTTTAATGGGTGATGTTCAAAGTAAAATAATGATATCATCAAAGCCACCAACAGTTATAATGATGGTAGGATTACAAGGTGCAGGTAAAACAACTACATCTGGTAAACTTGGAGGATACTTTAAAAAGCAAGGTAAAAAGCCTTTATTAGTGGCTTGTGATATATATAGACCTGCAGCTATAAAGCAATTACAAGTTGTAGGGGAAAAATTAGATATACCAGTATTTAGTATGGGTGATAAAGAAAGCCCGGTAAATATTGCTAAAGCTGGATATAATCATGCATTAAAAAATAATCACGATTTAGTTATAATAGATACAGCTGGTAGACTTCATATAGATGAAACTTTAATGGATGAGTTAAAAAATATTAAGTCAGAAATTAAACCACATGAAATATTATTAGTTGTAGACTCTATGACAGGACAAGATGCAGTAAATGTTGCTGAGAGTTTTAATGATGCTCTTGGAGTAGATGGTGTTATTTTAACCAAACTTGATGGTGATACCAGAGGTGGAGCAGCACTTTCAATAAGAGCCGTAACACAAAAACCTATAAAATTTATAGGTATGGGAGAAAAGCTAGATGACTTAGAGCCTTTCCATCCAGATAGAATGGCATCTAGAATATTAGGTATGGGTGATATACTAAGCTTAATAGAAAAGGCTCAAGAAAATATAGATTTAGAAAAAGCTAAGGAATTAGAAAATAAAATCAAAAAGCAAGAACTTGATTTTGAAGATTTCTTAGAGCAAATGGAACAAATTCAAAAGATGGGTCCTCTTAATAAGGTTTTAGAAATGATACCAGGAATGGGACAAGTAAAAGACCAACTTGGGGACATAGATATGAATAATAAAGAAATTGTTAGGACTAAGGCAATAGTACAGTCTATGACAATAGAAGAAAGAAGAAATCCTAGTATATTAAATGCTTCTAGAAAGAAAAGAATAGCAAGAGGTAGTGGTACTAGTGTTCAAGATGTAAACAGACTTATAAAGCAATTTGGCGAAATGAAAAAGATGATGAAGATGTTTACAGGAACTCAAAAAAGCATGAAGAAAAGGGGAGGCTTTGCCGGTTTACCTTTCTTTAAATAATAGAAAACAAAAAGATAAATTTTTTCGGAGGTGTCGATATGGCAGTTAAAATAAGATTAAAAAGAATGGGATCTAACAAAAAACCTTTCTACAGAATAGTAGTAGCAGATTCAAGATCTCCAAGAGATGGAAAATTCATAGAAGAAATAGGATTCTACAACCCAGTTTCTCAACCAAAGCAAGTTAAAATAAACGATGAGAAAGCTGTTAAATGGTTAGGATGTGGAGCTCAACCAACTGATACAGTTAAAACTTTATTAGTTAACAACGGAGTAATGGAAAAGTTCGAAGCTTCTAAGCAAGCTAAGTAATTTTTATAGGAGCGAATTGATATGAAAGAGCTAGTACTAGATATAGCAAAAGCTCTTGTCGATAATCCAGAGGCAGTTGAAGTAGAGGAAACTTTTAATGGAGATGAAACAATTCTAAAATTAAAAGTTGCTCAAGATGACATGGGTAAGGTTATCGGTAAGCAGGGTAGAATAGCTAAAGCTATAAGAACTGTTATAAAATCTGCTTCAAATAGAGACCATAAAAAGGTTACTCTTGAAATAATATAAAGGATTAGGTATTAACCTAATCCTTTTTGTATATACTTTGTATATATTACACAAAGATAAAGCATAATTTTTTGAAGAAGGTGAGATTATGGAAAATAAATTAACTCATTTTAAAATAGGACAAATTGTAAAGACACAAGGATTAAAAGGTGAAGTAAGAGTTTACTCAACAACTGATGATATATATAGATTTGATGACTTAAATACTTTTTATATAGGAAAAGACTTTAATACTGAATATAAAGTTGAGAGAGTTAGATATAAAGGTAATTTAGTTATAATGAAAATAAAAGGTATTGATACAGTTGAAATGGCTGAAAAACTAAGAAATAAAAATGTATACGTATCAAGAGAAGAATCTAGAGACCTTGAAGAAGATGAATTCTTTATAGCTGATATGATAGGAATTAAAGTATATACAGTAAATGATGAATATGTAGGTACACTAGATGATGTATTACAATACTCAGCAAATGATGTATATGTTATAAAAGGTGAAGATGATAAAGAATATCTTATACCGGCAGTCATGAAATTTGTACCTGAAATAGATATAGAAGAAGGAAAAATGATAATAGACCCAATAAAGGGAATGTTAGACTAAATTTAAGGTGATATTATGAGATTTCATATAATGACTTTATTCCCAGAAATATTCAATTCATATATGAGTGAAAGTATAATGAAAAGAGCAGTAGAAAAAGGAATTATAGAAGTAAATATTTACAATATAAGAGACTTTTCAACTAACAAGCATAAAAAGGTAGATGATTATCCTTTTGGTGGAGGAGCAGGTATGGTTATGACTCCTCAACCTATATATGATACATATAAGCATATAGTTGATAAATTCAATATAAAAGAACCAAGGGTTATATACTTAACTCCTAAGGGTAAAGTACATAGTCAAAATATAGCTAGTGAAATGTCAACTTTTGAAGATATCATATTGTTATGTGGTCACTATGAAGGTATAGATCAAAGAATAATAGATTCTATAGTAACAGATGAAATATCTATAGGAGATTATGTATTAACAGGAGGAGAACTTCCTGCACTTATACTTATTGATTCTATATCAAGACTTATACCTGGAGTTTTAAATCAAAATGAATCTTTTGAAGAAGAATCATTTAAAGATAATTTATTAGAATACCCTCATTATACTAGACCTAGAGAATTTATGGGAATGGAAGTTCCAGAAGTTTTACTATCTGGAAATCATAAGAAGATAGATGAGTGGAGACATGAGAAATCTATTGAAATAACTAAAGAAAGACGTCCTGATTTATACAAAAAAGCTTGTAAATAAATAGGACATATAGTATAATAAAATCTGTTGAAAAAATAAAACGGGCGTTCCTCTGTTTACAAATGGTCAAGTAATTAAGAGCGTCTATGATACCAGGAGGATTAAAATGAACGAAATATTAAGATCATTAGAGCAAGAACAATTAAAAAATGATGTTCCTAACTTTGGACCTGGGGACACAGTAAAAGTGCACGTTAGAATAGTTGAAGGAAAAAGAGAAAGAATACAAGTATTCGAAGGTGTTGTATTAAAGAGACAAGGTGGAGGAGCTAGAGAGACTTTCACTGTAAGAAAAATATCTTTCAACGTTGGAGTAGAAAGAACATTCCCTGTTCATTCTCCAAAGATAGAGAAGATAGAAGTAACTAGAAAAGGTAAAGTAAGAAGAGCTAAGTTAACTTACTTAAGAGGTAGAGTAGGAAAAGCTGCTAAGATAAAAGAAGCTAGATAATAAAAACTTTACTATACAGGGGACTGAAATTTCAGTCTCCTTTTTAAATATAAGGATTTTATTATGAATATAAAATTTAATTAATTTTAAAATATAAATAAATATAAATTATAAATTTAATATAAAAAATAATTTGTGTTTTTAATATTATAAAAAGGAGAAAAAATATGAAAATACAAAGAATGACAGATGAATATTTAAGGGATGAAAGTTTACATATAAACTGGTATCCAGGGCATATGAAAAAAACTAAAGAATTAGTTAAAAACAACTTAAAATTAGTTGATGTTGTCGTAGAACTTTTAGATGCTAGAATTCCATTTAGTAGTAGAAATCCAGATATTGATAGATTTGTTGGAGATAAACCAAGAGTTGTGGTATTAAACAAAAGTGATATATCTGATCCAAATAAGTTAAATCAATGGGTTGACTATTATAAAAAAAGAGGCATTAAAGCTATACCTGTAGATACTTTAAAAGGCAAGGGTATTAATAAAATAATAGAAGAATGTAAAAATGAAACAAAAGAAAAGATGGAAGCCTTAGTTAAAAAAGGAAGAATAGAAAGACCTATAAGAATTATGATAGTAGGTATACCAAATGTAGGAAAATCTTCTCTTATAAATAAGCTTACAGGAAGAAAAAGTACTCAAACAGGAGATAAACCAGGGGTAACTAAAGGCAAACAATGGGTTAAGCTAAAAGGAAACTTAGAGTTATTAGATACACCAGGTATATTATGGCCTAAATTTGAAGATGAGGAAGTTGCATTAAAATTAGCTTTTTGTAGAGCAATAAAAGATGAAGTTTTAGATGTTGATACATTAGGACTTAGATTAATCGAAAAGTTAATGGAAATAGAACCAGAAAAATTAAAAGAAAGATATAAATTAAATGAATTAGGAGAGACACCTTTAGAAACTATGGAAATGATAGGAGTTAAAAGAGGTCTTATACTAAGAAGAAATGAATTAGATTATACTAGAATAGCTACTACTGTATTAAATGAATTTAGAGATGGAAAGATAGGAAGAATAACTTTAGAAATACCTAAAGATATGATTGCTGAATAAAAATATATTCAATATAAAAAAGAGATTGAAAAAATTAAATTGATTTAGTGATTTTAGATAAAGTTACTTTTGAAATTTAATTTTTTTAATCTCTTATTTTTTATAAAAAAATGCAAAAAATTATAAAATTAAAAATAGCATTTTTAATCAAAATAAGTTTAAAAAAAGTTAAATAATACGATTTAAACAATAATCTAAAATTTTAAGAATATTGCATATATTTCTAATATTATTGACAGTTAGGAATATTTGTTATATAATATTTTCAGAATATTTAATTAAAAGAAACTTTAGAGGGGGATTTAATATGAAAGATACGAACAAAGATATAATAGTAGTAGGCTTTGCGCTATTTGCTATGTTTTTTGGAGCAGGAAATCTTATATTCCCACCATTTTTAGGACTTATATCAGGTGAGAGTTGGATAACAGGGTTCTCAGGCTTTATATTAGCAGATGTAGGTTTAGCTTTAATTGCTATAGCGGCAGCAGCTAAGTGTGGAGGAGAAGTAAATAAGATATTATGTAGATCGGGAAAAACGTTAGCAGTAATAATAGGCGTAGCTATAATGGTATGCTTAGGACCTTTACTAGCAATACCTAGAACAGCAGCTACTACATTTGAGATGGGAATACATCCAATAATAGGAAATGCAGTATCTCCAATAATATTCTCTATAATATTCTTTGTTGTAGTATTATTACTTACAATAAGACCATCTAAGGTTGTGGATATAATAGGAAAAATATTAACGCCAGCGCTTCTTATAGCACTAGCAGTTTTAATAATAAAAGGAATAGTTACTCCATTAGGAGAAATAAGCCCAGAAACTATGGTTCAAAATGTATTTTCAAATGGAGTTTCACAAGGATATCAAACTATGGATGCATTAGGAGCAGTTGCACTTTCAACTATAGTAATTGCATCTCTTCATAATAAAGGATATGAGTCAAATTCAGAAAAAGTTAGTTTAACATTAAAAGCTGGTATAGTAGCTGGAGTAGCATTATGTTTTGTATATGGTGGACTTACATTCTTAGGGGCAACAATATCTAAAGCTTATGTAGGTCAAGATATAAGTACTATATCTCAAACTTCACTAATAGTTGGAATAACAGAACAATTACTTGGATATCCAGGAAAAGTTATATTAGGTGTTATAGTAGCATTAGCATGTTTAACAACTGCTATAGGATTAACTTCAGCAACAGGACAGTATTTTACTAAACTTACTAAAAATAAGTTAAAGTATGAAGTAGTAGTTACAATAGTATGTGTATTTAGTGCAATTGTATCAAACTTTGGAGTTGGAACTATAATAAAGGTATCAGCACCTATATTAGATATAGTTTATCCTGTAACTATATTATTAGTAGTTATGACTTTATTCTCAGATAAAATAAAAAATGATAATATATTTAAAGGGGCAGCTTATGTGACTTTAATAGTTAGTATATTAGGTGTAGTAAACTCATTAGCTAAAACATATGGATTACCTATAAATATACCATATTTATCTTCACTTCCATTTGCACCTTTAGGATTTAACTGGATAGTACCTGCGATAGTAGGAGGAATTATAGGAAGTTTTATAAAGCCAAGTGAATGTTTAAGTATAGATGCAAATTGCGAATAAAGTAAGTTAATATAAGGAAACCTAAAGTCGTTGATAGAAATATCAACGGCTTTTTTTATTTATATTGAATAATTAGCTAAACTTTAAAAAATTTATTATGTTTAATATCATATTCAAAAAGTGTATCTATATAAATAGCGGAAAAAGGGTATAACTTGGAGGTTTAATATGAAAAAAATTATAAAACGAGATGGAAGTATTGAAAAATTTAGTAAAACTAAGATTGCAGATGCTGTTTATAAATCTACTATAAATAGTGAAAAAGGGATAGATGAAAAATTAGGAATAGATATATCTAATAAAGTAGAAGAAATATTTAAAAATAGAGATAAATCATTGACTGTAGAAGAAATACAAGACTTAGTAGAAGTATTACTTATGGAATCAAATAGAAAAGATGTAGCTAAGCATTATATTCTTTACAGAGAAAAGAGAGCTAATATAAGAAAGAAACCTTGGGATATGGATGAACTTCAAAAATCTATATGGAAAAATAAATATAGATATAATGATGAAAAGTTTGATGATTGGATAAGTAGAATATCTGCTAAAAATACTAGAATTGCAAAATTAATAAGACAGAAGAAATTTTTATTTGCAGGTAGGATTTTAGCAAATAGGGGCTTATATAAAGACAATTTAAAAGTTACATATTCAAATTGCTATGTATTAGAACCACCAAAAGATAACTTAGAAGATATATTCGATACAGCTAAAAAACTTGCTAGGACTTTTAGTTATGGGGGTGGAGTAGGAATTGATATTTCAAAATTAAGACCTAAAGGAGCGAAAGTTAATAACTCTGCAAAAAATACAACTGGGTCAGTTTCTTTTATGGAGTTATATAGTATGACTACAGGATTAATAGGCCAAAGAGGGAGAAGAGGTGCTCTTATGATATCTATGGATATTAGACACCCTGATATAGAAGATTTTATAGATATAAAAACTGATTTAAATAAAATAACTAAAGCAAATATATCTGTAAGGATAAATGATGAATTTATGAAAGCTGTTGAAAATAATGAAAAATATAAATGTGAATTTATAGTTGATATAAATAAAGAACATATAATAAAAGAAGTAGATGCAAGAAAACTGTTTATGAAATTATGTAAAAATAATTGGGACTATGCAGAGCCTGGTATATTATTTTGGGATAATATAAAAAAATATCATCTTATGAGTGAAGATAATACTTTTTCTCATGCTGGAGTAAATCCTTGTGCAGAAGAACCACTTCCAAGTGGAGGAAGTTGTTTACTTGGTTCTATAAATTTATCAGAGTTTGTTATACAACCTTTTTATAAATGTGCTACTTTTGATATTAATAAGTTTAAATCGTGTGTTAGAGAAGCCGTTATAGCTTTAAATGAAGTATTAGATGAAGGATTGGATTTACATCCTTTAGAGGAGCAAAAAATAAGTGTTTCTAAATATAGACAAATAGGATTAGGGGTTATGGGTATAGGAGATATGCTTATTAAGATGAATATAAGATATGGATCAGATAAATCTATAAACTTATGTAGTTTAATTGCCAAAACAATGTTAAATGAAGCAGTTAAACAATCAGCACTTCTTGCAAAAGAATATGGACCATTTAAAGAATATAAAGAAGAATTTATATTTAAATCAGAATTTTTTAAAAGAAATATAGATGAAGATGTAAAAAAATTAGTTATGTTATATGGGCTTAGAAATTCTCAATTACTTACAATACCACCTACAGGTTCTATATCTACGATGCTGGGAATAAGTGGAGGTATTGAGCCTATATTTAATTTATCTTATATAAGAAAAACTGAAAGCTTACATGATGAAGATGTATATTATAAAGTTTATACTCCGATAGTAAAAGAATATATGGATTTAAAAAACATAACAGATGAAAAAGATTTGCCAGATATATTTGTAACAGCAATGAATTTAAATTATAATGATAGAATAAAAATGCAACAAGCTTGGCAACAATATATAGATGCATCAATTTCGTCTACAATTAATTTACAACATGAAGCTACTGTTGAAGATGTATATAAAATTTATATGAGTGCATGGAAAGCTAAACTTAAAGGTATAACAATATTTAGGGATGGTTGTAAAAGAAGTGGTGTACTTATAAATGAAAAACCTAAAAAAGAAAAAGAAGATATTGCTGAAAAGGAATTATCGATAACAAAAGAAGAAAATGAAAAATTTATATGCCCAGAATGTGGAAACGAACAAATGGCAAATACGGGAGGATGCAGTATTTGCTTAAAATGTGGATATAGTGGTTGTAATTAAATTGATTTTAATTAAAGTGCTTAAATTTATATTAAGCACTTTAATTTTTTGATAAAATATAAAGATAGGATAAAATTAAAGGAGATATTAAAATGAAAGATAAAAGTGTCAAGGAAATAAATGAAATTATAGAATCTATTAGCCCCAATGAATATTTAAAATATATAGACATTTTAAAAGATGATGAAAGAAAGTCAGTTAAAAATATAGCTATTAAATTAGCTAAAAAACTAGATAAAATTAGAGCTGAAAATGAAAGATTAGAGATGATAAATACTTTCGAAAATGAAGGTTATCAAAAAGGTTATACATATATAGGAGGTATAGATGAAGCTGGAAGAGGGCCACTAGCTGGACCTGTAGTTGCTGCTGTAGTAGTTTTTAAGCCTGAAACTAAAATTGAAGGTATAAATGATTCTAAAAAGCTAAGTGAAGCTAAAAGAGATGAATTATTCGATATAATAAAAGAACAAGCCTTAGATTATGGTATAGGAATTGTTCAAAAGGATGAAATAGATGAATATAATATATTAAATGCAACTTATATGGCTATGAAAAAAGCTATTAATTGCTTAAAGAAAACTCCAGATTATCTATTGGTTGATGCAGCCCATGTGCCTGATGTTAATATAGATCAAAAATCTATAATAAAAGGAGACTCAAAGTCTATATCTATAGCAGCAGCTAGTATATTAGCAAAAGTTACGAGAGATAGTTTAATGTATGAATATGATAAAATGTATCCTGAGTATGGATTTGCTTCTCATAAAGGCTATGGAACTGATCAGCATTATAAAGCTATTAGAGAACATGGGATAACTCCTATACATAGAAAGAGTTTTTTAAAGAACATATTATAAAAATAAATTGAAGTGGTATAATTAATTTGTTAATCAAATTGAAGGGAGAGATTTAGATGCAATACAATGATATGCTAAAAAGTGCAAGGGAAAATTTAAATGGGAGCTGTAGGGTATGTAAAGTTTGTAATGGAATAGTTTGTGCAGGTGAAGTTCCTGGAATGGGTGGTAAAGGAAGCGGAAGTGCATTTATAGAAAACTATAAAAGTTTAGATTCAGTTAAACTAAATATGAGAGTAATACATAATGTAAAAAATCCTGATACAGCTATAGAGATGTTTGGAAAGAAAATGAAAGCTCCTATATTTGCAGCTCCTGTAACTGGAACTACTTTAAATATGGGTGGAAGATTGACTGAAAGAGAGTATATAAAAAGTGTTGTAGATGGGTGTGTAAAAAATGATATATATCCTATGGTAGGAGATACTGCGGTAGATGAATTTCTAATAGAAAATTTAAGAGTTTTAAAAGAATTTGATGGTAATGGGATAGTATTTATAAAACCATGGGAAAACTCAGATATAAAAAGAAAAATAAAACTGGCTGAAGAAGCTGGAGCATTTGCTGTAGGTGTAGATATAGATGCTTGTGGATTAGTAACATTATCTATGCACGGCAAAACAGTTGAACCTAAATCAATTGATGATATAAAGGATTTAAAGGCATCTACAAACTTACCTTTCATATTAAAGGGAATAATGACTAAAGAAGATGCTTTAATGGCTGTAGAAGCTGGAGTGGATGCTATAGTAGTATCAAATCATGGAGGTAGAGTATTAGATCATACTCCAGGAGTTTGTGATGTATTAGAGGATATAGCAAATGCTGTTAAGGGAAAAGTTATAATACTTGCAGATGGTGGTGTTAGAACAGGAGTAGATGTAGTTAAAATGCTAGGCCTTGGAGCAGATGGAGTTCTAATAGGAAGACCATTTGTAACAGCTTCATTTGGCGGACTTAGTGAAGGTGTAGATATGTATGTTAAAAAGATTATAAATGAATTAGAATCTACTATGATTTTAACAGGATGTCAAAGTATAAAAGATATAGATAAGAAAGTTATATTTAAAAGAGAATAGAAAGATATTATAAATAAAAAATAACAAAGGATAATGTAA
>ERZ1463036.243-NODE-243-length-12155-cov-11.689421_pt1 | contig 12155 bp, 10 predicted proteins | sample MGYA00564485_ERZ1463036 | MGnify/ENA primary metagenome ERZ1463036 (study PRJEB39244, sample SAMEA3635127) | Helicobacter pylori | study: EMG produced TPA metagenomics assembly of PRJEB11511 data set (Assembly of a 5300-year-old Helicobacter pylori... | reverse complement strand
AATGAAGGATTCAAATTGTCTACAAAAGCATATCAAGAAAAAATAGCTAATGGTATAGTTAATAGCGTCAAAGAATTTTTTAACATTAAAGGAAGTTTTTCCAATATAAAGACTGTATTAAATGACAATGTTAAAGTTAGAGCTGAGAGAGGTACTTTATTTGCACCTATTGGATATTTGCAAAAAGGAGATAAAGTTAAGATAGTAGACACTAAGCATGATTGGCACAAGATAAAATTTGGTAATACTTATGGATATGTATCCTCTGTATATGTTAAGTAAATTTTTATATTATTGTTAGATATAAAAGAGATACCTCTATTTGAGATATCTCTTTTTTCTTATCATTTATAATATATACCCCAGAAAGTTTCTAAAACATCTTCATCTGGTTCTTTTGTATTTTTAGATATTATTATAAAAGTTATTAATGATAATACTAAGGGAAGTACTATAGTATGCATCCCAAATGGTCTATTCCATATTTGGCTAAATAATATATATGAGCCTATACCTACTATAATAGATGATATAGCACCAGATGAATTCGCCCTTTTCCAATAAAGCCCAAGTATTATTGGCCATAAAAATGTAGAAATTATTCCTGCATTAGCGTATAAATTTAGCCAAACTATTAATTCTGGTGGATTAAAAGCTACTAAATATATTATAATACCAAGAAGTGCGGTACATAATATACTTATCTTTCCGCTTAAATTAGAATTAGTCTTTAAATTAGGATTTATATAATTTGAAATTAAATCATTAACTATAGAACCTGATGCTACTAATAACTGTGAATCTACTGTTGACATTATAGATGCTAATGGTCCTGCAAGTAATATTCCTGCTATTACCGATGGAAATAACTTGGTTGTTAATGTTGGTACAACTAAATCTCCAGATTCTATACCAGTAACTAATGTTGAACCAAATGCCCCTACTAAATGCATTCCAAGAAGTAATATCATAGATACTATCGTTCCATATTTTATACCATCATGCAAACTCTTAGTGTCTTTATAACTCATAGCTCTTTGAGATACTGATGGGATACCTACCACTGCAAATCCCACTAATATCCAAAATGATGTTACCCAAGCTATAGTCATATTTCCTGGTGTTACTCCAAATGGAGTTATCATTCCCTCATTAATAGCTGCCATATTTTGAATTATATTATTTATTCCACCACCTGCAATTATAGTACCTATAAATATAGCTATAGTTGCTATAGTCATTATTACACCTTGAATTGTATCAGATAATGTAACTGCTCTAAATCCACCTACTACAGTGTGAACTATAACTGTTATTCCAAATGCAGTTAATGCAATGTTGTAATCAAGACCTACTGAACCTTGTAAAAGTCTAGCCGCTCCTACCCACTGTGCTGCCATTGCCGCTATAAAAAATATAACTATTGATATCGACGTCATTATAACTACTATGTCTGATTTATATCTTGCTCTTAAAAAGTCTGTTATAGTCACTGCATTTATTTTTCTAGATATTATAGCAAACTTTTTTCCAAGGACCGCTAATGTAAAATATCCTGTTGGCATTTGTGCCATCGCTAAAAATACCCATCCTAGTCCTTCTTTGTAAGCAGTTCCAGGTCCACCTATAAAACTTCCTGCACTTAAATATGTAGTAACTAAAGTCATAGCAAGTACAAATCCACCTAAATCTCTTCCTCCTGTCATATATTCGTCCATAAAAGAATTATCTTTATTTGAACTTCTTGCTCTATTTACAAACTTCATAGAGTAAAAACCTACTCCAAATATAGCTATAAAGTATATAACTATAGGAATTAATACTTTGTAATTTACATTTTCCATTACTTAAACTCCTTTTTGTACTTCTCTACTTCTTCTTTGCTTAAACCATCAAGTGGCATATCTTTAAAGAACTTATTTATTGTAATAACTGTAAGTATAGAAAAAAGTATTCCTCCTACTATACAGCTCATAAAAAACCATGAAGGAAAACCTAGTATATATGTATACTCTTTAACTGGTCTATTTGAAAGTCCATATCCAAACCCAAACCACCATATAAGATTTAAGATTCCAAGAATAAGTCCCATTATAGCTTCTTTATTACACTGTTTATATCTTGGATCTTCTACTATTTTTTTATCATCCATAAATTTAATCCTTTCTATATTATTTAAATAATATAACTATTTTAACCACGTCCTATTTTATTATTTTTTGTATTATTTTGTCTAGTAAAAATTTTAAGTAAACAAAATAGCTATCATTTTGATAGCTATTTATTTAGTATTAATATTCCAAAAATTCTTTGGTATTTGTTTTTCATTTATAGGAAGTATTTCATATCCTTCTTCATTTAAATAAGTAAGTACTTCATCTAATGCTTGTACTGTTTGTTTTTTTTCGTGCATAAGTATTACTACTTCTTTTTTATTTTTAACCTGTTCTTTTACAATTTCTATTATTTTATTAGAATCATTTTTCCAATCTTTAGTATCTATATTCCAATCCCAAAGCTTATATCCTGCATCAACTAAATTTTCATATGACTTGACTGGTGTATACGGTTTGCTTCCATAAGGAAGTCTTATTATATTTGATGTCCTTCCAGTTATCTCATAAAAAGTTTCCTTATTTTTATCAAATTCTCTTTTAGCTGAATCGTAATTTTCATAAAGTTTATTTACATCATGCGAAACACTATGAAATCCTGCACTATTTCCACTTTCGACAATCTCTATTACAGCATCCTTATTTACTTTCATATTCATATCTATCATAAAAAATGTCGCATGTGCATTATGCTTTTTAAGGATTTGTAGTATATCTTTTGTGTACTTACTTGGACCATCATCTATCGTTATATAAGCGATTTTATTGTTTGTATTAGCAGTTTCATTTACATCATAATATATAGATAAACAAGTATATTTATCTATATATTCTAAAGCACTTGTGTTATTTGGTATCATAGCAAATGTTAAAAGTCCTACACTTATTGCTAGTTTTAATCTTACATTTTTCATATGAGTTCCTCCTTTATAGTTATTATAAATTTATGCCTTTTAAGGAACATATTTGTATAAATTTATACATTTTAAATATTTTTATAATCTTAGTATTTGTAAAAAACCTTTTTTATATCACTAAAAGATAAAACTTATTCTGTAAATATTTATGTAATAAAAATAAAAATTTACTTTAATTTATAAGTGTATCAATAAAATTCTTCACATTTTTATATTTAACATAAAATCCTTCTAATAAAAAAGTACAAGCAACACGCTTGTACTTTTTTATTAATTAGTTTTATTTTGCATATAATTATAAATTGGTAATCCTATAAGAGTTATTATTATACCTCCTAAAGATATCATTGTTGTTTGTAAACCAGCAAAACATAGTTGGTTTATTATAACGAATAATCCACTTAATATAGCTATAGCTGGTATAAATGGATATAATGGAACTCTGTATGGTCTAAATAAATCTGGTTGATCTTTTCTAAGCTTTATAACACCTATAAATGTTAATACGTAGAATATCCATATAGCAAATATTGATAAATCTGTTAATAAGTTGAACTGTCCTGATAATGCATATATAGCTGATAATGTTGCCATTGCTATTATTGAGTTAGCTGGAGCTTGAGATTTATTTAATTTAGTTAAAGTCTTGTATCCTGGTAGAGTTTTTTGTTCTGCTAAAGTATACATAACTCTTGGCCCTGTTAATAAATATCCGTTAAGTGTACCAAATACTGATATTAATATACCTATTGTTATTAATTTACCACCCATTGGTCCAAACATAGCCTCTGCAACTGCTGCTGCTGGTGCTGAATAGTTAGCTAATTCACTTGCTGGAAGTACCCAAAGATATGCTAAGTTTATTACTACATAAACTCCCATAACTACTGCAAGCCCACCAACTATCGCTCTTGGTAAATCCTTACCTGGATTTTTCATTTCTCCAGCTAAAGCACCAACATTTATCCATCCATCATAGGCAAATAATACTGCTATTAATAATTGACCTATAACTCCTGCTGGGCTTATTCCATCTCCTACTAATGGTGTCATTACTGGATTTGTTCCGCTTCCTTTTATAAATCCAAATACCATTATAAGTGCTAAAGGTATTAACTTACATATAGTAGCAATTGTTTGTATAGCTCCACCAGCTTTTGATCCTAACGTATTTAACGCTGCAACAAATAATATAATACCTACTGCTATAGGAAGAGTTAAAGACTCATTTCCTATTAATGAAACTGCTTGTTGTGCAAATATAACTCCTAGTGCTGCTATTGTTGCTGGGAAGAATAATACCGTTTGCATCCACCCTGTTAAAAATCCTAGTTTCTTGCCATATATTTCTTCAATATATACCATCATACCACCAGTTTTTGGTATAGCTGCTGATACTTCAGCTGCCGTTAATCCTGCTGTTATAGTTATGATACCTGCTACTACCCATGCTATCATTCCAAGTCCTGGCTCTCCACCTGTTGTTTGATAAACAGCTTGTGGCTTAAAGAACACACCTGCACCTATAACCATACCAACAACTGTTGATAAAGCTGCAGACATCCCTAAACTTTTTTGAAGTTCTTTACTTTCCATATATGCCTCCTTATTTATTAAGTTTTCTATAATTTCATTATAATATTTTTTGAAATACTTTCAATATATTTTTTTATTTTTTTCGACAACGTTTTTCTAAATTATGTATTTTTAGAAATTTTTTTTAAGATTACTTTAATTTTTATATTTTTATTTATTATATAAATTTTCTGTTATTTTTTATATTTCAGCTATTTAGCCAAATTAACTTTGTGTACTTAAATTTAAATATGAATTTTTTTCTTTACAAAGATAATCTTTTTAATCTTGTAATTATTTTTTTCAATAAAAAATCTTTTTGAAAAAAACTTAGTTTTTTTTTGTTTTTCGCGCAAACATTTTCTTGAAGTTAATTTCAATAATTTAGACCAAAAAATAGAACTTCCAAAGTTCTATTTTTTTGCTTTGTGTATTTTAAGTTTTCTATTATTTTTGTGTGTTTTTATTCGTAATTTATTATGCTACCCTTTTTATATCTTTTTCCTTTTGATTCTTCTTCATCATATAATTATATATAGGCAAACCTATAAGAGTTACTACAACTCCTCCTAATGACATCATTGTATTTTTAGGTCCTGCAAATAATAATTGGTTTATTACTACAAATAATCCACCAGCTATTGCTATTAAAGGTATTGCCGGATAAAATGGAACTTTATATGGTCTATGTAAGTTTGGCATAGTTTTTCTCATTTTTATAACTCCTACAAACGTTAACACATAAAATGACCAGATAGCAAACATTGATAAGTCACTTAGTAAGTTAAATTGTCCAGATAGTGCATAAAGCGCTGATAAAGAAGCCATCACCATAGTTGCATTTGCTGGTACATCATATTTATTTAATTTACCTAAAAATTCAGGTAATGTTTTTTGTTGTCCTAATTTATATATTATTCTAGGTCCTGTAAGTAGATATCCATTTATACATCCAAATACAGATATTAATATACCCATAGTTATTATTTTACCACCAATAGGTCCAAATATTTCTGTTGCAACAGCAGATGCTGGTGATGCATATTTAGCTAATTCACTTGCTGGAAGTACCCAAAGATACGCTAAGTTTATTACTACATAAACCGCCATAACTAAAGATAATCCACCTATTATTGCCTTTGGTAAATCTTTTCCCGGATCTTTCATTTCTCCCGCTAAAGTACCGACATTTATCCATCCATCATAAGCAAATAATATAGCAACTAATAATTGTCCTATTACACTAGTTGCACTTATTCCCTCTCCTACTAATGGAGTAGTTATTGAATTATTCCCTGATCCACTTATAAATCCAAATACCATTATAAGTACTAAAGGTATTAATTTACACACTGTAGATATTGTTTGTATTGCTCCACTAGTTTTAGAACCTAATGTATTAAGTCCACCAACTAATAATATTACCCCAACTGTCATAGGTATTACTAAATTTTCATTTCCAAGGAGTATCGCTGATTGTTGCCCAAACATAACTGATATTGCAGCTATTGTTGCTGGGAAAAATAATACTGATTGCATCCATCCTGTTAAAAATCCTAATTTTTCACCATATATTTCTTCTATATATACCATCATACCGCCTGTTTTTGGTATAGCAGCTGAAACCTCTGCTGCAGTAAGACCTGCTGTTATTGTCATGATACCTGCTATTACCCAAGCTATCATTCCAAGTCCTGGCTCTCCACCAGTTAATTCATACACTGCTTGAGGCTTAAAAAATACTCCCCCACCTATAACCATACCAACTACTGTTGATAAAGCTGCAGCTGCCCCAAGATTTTTTTGAAGTTGCTTATCTTGCATATTCATATTCCTTTCTTCACCAAGTTTTGTCATAAGTTGTCGCATTTATAATTATAATATAAGTATATTTTTTTTCAATACAAAAAATTTTAATTTTAAAAAGTTTCAATTTCTAACGTTTTAAAATTCAAACTATCATTTTGCCTCAATTTGATTCATTATTTCCTCAAAAAAATCCACCTAACTTTATAGGTAGATTTTCTAATAATTTTATTTTCCTGTTATATGTTCTATTGTAATTCTTATTACATTAGTGACATTTTTTCATTTAAAATATATTCTATTTCTTCTTTAAAAAAGTCTTTGCTATGCTTTTCTATTAATTTTATAAGTGCCCTTCTCCTTCCTTAGCATCTACTTTATATGCTATACCAAATCCTATTACTCTTTCATAATTTGTAGAAAATTTACTTGGCAAAATATTTGTATATCCCACTACACTAAAATATACTTTTCATTGATTTTTATATTTTCTATCTTATGACCACTCTTAGAACTATGTAAATATATAAAATCATTATGATAAATATATCTTAAATGAAGACTATATGGATACCCATTCTCACTTATAATTGCTAGTGTCATATACTCCCCTTTGTCTAGCATTTTTTATTCGATCTACATCTAATTTTCTTTTTGTTTTCTCATTGATTTAAACAGCTTTTCCTCCATGTATATTTACTATTATTTTTATAAATTTTAGCATACCTTAGCCTTAGTAGTAAAAATTTCAATAAAAATAGGATATCTAAAAGATATCCTATTTTTATTGAAATTTTTAATTGTTAATTTTTTCAATGTAATTACAGTTTGCATCTATATGATTTAAAAAAATAAGTAATCTTTCATATAGAGGATGTGATTTTTCTCCATACTTTAATTCTAGCTCTTCACCAATTTCTTTTACAGTTTTTTTCCCGTCAATATTAGAAAATACAAAACTGCCATATTCATCTAGTTCAGTCTTTTTATACATTGGAATTTTAAACTTTAATTTTCTAAAAAACTGTTGAATTTTATGATCTTGTTTTTCAAGTATCGTTACAACACCTTCATTTACTTCATAATCTATTTTATCATTTATTTTAAATACAATATTTAAAATATCTTCATTAGTTTTCATTGTTTTTTACCTTAGAGCTTACAATTGGCCATGTAGTGAGTACAACTAATACTAAAAGAAGTATAATAGCCATCATATTTGAAGCTGCAAACCCACTAGGACCAGCACCTTTTATAACACCTGTTACTTGTAATATTATACCGACTAATCCTATTATAGAACCACCAGCAACAAGCCCTGATGATAAACTTATACCATTAGCAACTTTGACCTCTTTTTCTTTATCACTTCTTGAAGTTTTTTCAACAAATACACGTATTAAAGCTCCTACTAATATTATAGAAGTTGTTGCAATTGGTAAGTAAAATCCTATAGCAACTGTCATTATAGGTAGATTTAAGAAGTATAAAACTATAGCCATAACTACACCAACTATTACCATAACCCAAGGTAATTGACCAGACATAATTCCTGATGTTAATGTTGATATTAAGTTAGCTTGAGGTAATGCAAATGGAGGATTATCTCCTGTTACTACTAATTGATTTGCAAGTAGTAATGTAGTTCCTACAACTACTATTACACCTACTATACCAGCTATTGCAAAATATTTTTGCATTTCATTTTTGCTACCACCTATTATATAAGTTACCTTTTGAGATTGGCTATATCCTCCAGCTATAGATATAGAAACAACTATAAATGTACCAAATAATAATAGTGATTTATTATCTGCTAAATCAGTCCATCCCATTATAACAAATACTAATGTCGCTATAACTAAAGATGCTATTGTCATACCAGATACAGGAAGATTTGATGTACCTATAGTCCCTGTTAAACGTCCAGCAACTATAACAAATAATCCTGCTAATAATAAAGATACTACTACACCAATAATTGTCATTACTATACCATTTGATATAAAGAATGCTCCTACAACTGCTGCTACAATTCCGCCTAATAGTATAATACTTTGTAATGCGCTACCATCTTCACCGTCAACAGATGTTGATGATTTTGCTTTCATAGTTTCTTTTACAGATGCTATTATAGTTGGTATTAATTTAACTGCACCTATTATACCTCCACAAAGCATCATACCAGCCCCTATGTATTTTACATAGTTACCAGCTATATCATTTACACCCATTTGGTTTATCGCCATTGTAGGATCATTCCATACCTTAGCACCTTCTCTTGCCATATCAGTAAAGTATCCTATTAGAGGCATAATACCAAAATGAGATAATAAAGAACCTGCAAACATTGTAAGTGCAACTTCAAGTCCTACTATAAATCCTATCCCTAAAAGAAGAGGATTAACTTCTACTTCAAATTTACATTTATAAAACTTATTTCCAATAAAGCTTATAACATTATTGGCTACGTTTAAAAATGAACCTGTTAATACAGTTATAAGTCCACTTATACCAAATCCCATACCCATATACTTCATTGAATCTCCACCAGCATCTGAAGCAACTAATGTTTCAGATATAGCCATTGATTCTGGGTACATAAGCTTACCATGTTCTTCAATTATTAAATAATTGTACACAAGTGATGCAATTCCAATACCAAATAAAACTCCACCTACTCCAACTATAAATCCTTCTAAAAATGTAACTTGACTACCTATTAATAAAATAGCAGGTAATACGAAAATCATACCACTTGCAACTGATTCACCACCACTTGCCATACCTTGTACAATATTTTTACCAAGAATACCTTTTCCTTTTGCGAATGCTGCTATAAACGCTGAACCTATAATAGAACCTGGAATACCTGCGGCAACTGTAAGACCAGCTTTCATTCCTGAATATGCTGTTGATGCTGCAAATATTACGGCTAAAATAATACCTATTATCAGTACTGCCATATTTGCACCAGTCTTCGATTTGTCTGTTATGTAAGGAACATAGTCTTTTCCTGATACTCCTCCATAAGCACCTTTAGATAATTTTTTATTATCCATTGAGATTCACCTTCCCTTTATTTAATTTTCTTTATTATATCATACTATTTCGAATTCTAACTTTTTTTACGCAATTTTAATTTAATTATGAATTTTCATAATTATTAAGCATATTTTACCTGTTAATCATTTTTAAGTGATACCATTTGAAACTTTAACTTACCATAAATTTATTTTGCACTATTTTTCAATATATATTAGTATATATTGAAAAATAGTGCAAAATAAAAAGCGTAATATTACGCAAAAAAATCTAACCCAATCCTGTATATAGAATAAGGTTAGACTTTTTTGTTATTTATTTTATTTTAATTTACATTAATTTTTTTATCAAATCTTTATGAGGAGATGCTATAGAAGATGTACTTGTTATCTCCCCACTTTCTTGTAATTCATTTATACAAGATTTTATAGCAGAATTTATAGATGCTATATCTCCAGACATTACTATAAATCCCTTTCCACCAAGTCCTCTTGCAATTCTTATTTCTATTAATTCAATATTAGATGATTTAAGAGCTACATCTCCAGCTTTTATAGCTGTTAGTGCTGATATTGTTTCTATACATCCAATAGATTTAATATGTACTGGTTCTATAGTACCTGTTAAGGCTGGTATTACATCTTCATGTATATTATTTATCACATGACTTTCAATTAAAAATATTCCTGCTTTATCTTTACCTGCTTTTATAGCATTTTCTACTGAACCTACGTTTCCACTTACTATTATCACATATTTCCCCGGACAAATTGGATTGGCTAATACTAATTCTACATTTGCTGTTTTTAACATCGTATCTACAACTTCTATTCCTATAGGAATACTTTTTAATTCCACAAGTCCAATTGATTTTTTCATATTGTGTCCCCCTAATTTCTTATAATGTTTGCTAATATTTTTTATCAAAATTATATTTATCTATAATTCAAATATGTAAAATTTTATACGAAATTTTAAAAATTATTGTTTAATTTTAATTAAAATATGAAGTTTATTATAAATGTACATATAAATATTGAGAATGCCGGTGGATCTATATGAGAGTCACAATTACTATTAAGTGTATTAGCTCCGAAATCTCCAATTAAACAACTTATAATTCCAAACAATACTCCAAATATGGGATTTCCTGAAACAACAGCTGCAAGTGCTGATATTAATGTTATATGATGTGTTGCTGGTGTAGCCGAGCCTGTTTGTGTAAATATTAAAGAAAGTGCACTTATTCCAAAACATAGTGTTGGGAATAATGATATTACCTTTGGAGCTACTTCAAAGGTATTGGAAAGTGATGCTGCCACATAAGAAACTACTATTCCTAATGATGCACCTAATACTATATTATATCCAAGCATTTTTCCGGTAGATAAGTATTTTCTTTTTTTATTTTTATCATATTTACCAAATAGTCCACTATTTCCAAGAGTTAGCCTTGCTATTACACCCAGTGTAAAAACTGTCATACCTGGAGTATCTGTTGGAAGTACTAGAACTGATGCATATAAATAATTTATTAAAAAACCTAATATCCCAAATATCCCACCAACTAACAAAACTTTATAGTCTCCTGTTAGGTTTAAGGATAAACCTATTGATGTTCCACTTTCTACTTCATCACTACCTAAGATTTTTTCTCCAGTTGATGTTACTTTAGATGTACTTGTGCTTCTTTTGTTTGCTGCATATGCTGCTGCTGCAACCCCACCTGCAAATGCTATATGAGGTCCCAAAAAAGAACCAAAAGCTACATTTCCAACAACTAAATCTGATCCACCTGCCATCCCTATAGCTGCACCTGCTATCGCTATCACACCTGTAAGTATAAATGCTGGTAATGCTCCTCCTCCAAAAGCTGCTACCATTGCAAATATATCCATGTTACTCCTCCTAATAAAAATTTAGCTTTCTATTAATACATACTTATCATTTACTTCTTTTACTAGTCCTTCTATACTTGAATGAATTGATGTTCCTAATTTATCTTCTTTTATAAATGCAATTAGCTGTCCTTTAAGAACTTTATCTCCTTTTTTTACAATAGGTGTTGCACTTATTCCTATATGCTGATTTAAAAGTATTTTTACCTTTGTAAAATTCTTATAAATATTTGTTATTTCTGCGTTTTTATCATACTTCGAAAGATCTAACTTAGATATTAATTTACTTACTGGATATCTTTTATATTCTCTAAATGGATGTACATCTATTGGTGTATTGTTATTATCGTTTTTTATATTTTTTGCTGACATTTGTTTTTTTAGATTTGAATGTAATTTCCAAGGTTGTAAATTCATAATACAAGCATATTCACATAACCTACATTCACAGCATAAAAATGCTGTTGTTAAACTAGATTTGGTATCGCAAATACTTGAATAACTTGCTATTCTTATTAGTTTATGTGGATTTATATTATGACCCAATAAATTTCTAGGGCATATTTCACTACATAAACTACAATGCATACAAGAAGTTTTAGCTTCTTTTAATGTTTGAGATATATTTTTATTTATAGATTTAACTAGACTATGTTCTTTAGGTAATACTATAAGACCTTTAGTTGTTTTTGTAATTACATCATCTAATGAAACTATTTTCCCCATCATAGGTCCACCATTTATAACAACAAATTCATCTAAATTACTCCCTCCTGCTAAATCTATAACTTCTTTTATGG
>ERZ1463036.242-NODE-242-length-12169-cov-100.191514_pt1 | contig 12169 bp, 8 predicted proteins | sample MGYA00564485_ERZ1463036 | MGnify/ENA primary metagenome ERZ1463036 (study PRJEB39244, sample SAMEA3635127) | Helicobacter pylori | study: EMG produced TPA metagenomics assembly of PRJEB11511 data set (Assembly of a 5300-year-old Helicobacter pylori... | reverse complement strand
GGGATTAACATTTATTTTTTATAAAGAAGTTTCTTTTAAAACTAAACCTTCATTTCTCTCAAGTAGATGTCTAATAGACCATTCGTTTTGTAATAACAATACTGGATTGCTATTTTTATCTTCAACTAGTAATGTATCCATTGTCATTGAAAGCTTACCAAATTTAGAAAGATCATTTTCAATCCAACGTACATAACGGTAAGGTAGTGGGTTCATTAGTATATCAACATTATATTCCTGTTTTAGACGATATTCTAAAACTTCAAACTGAAGAACTCCAACTACTCCTATAATAAGTTCTTCCATACCTCCATTAGGTTGTCTATAAACCTGAATCGCACCTTCTTCTGATAATTGTGTAATACCCTTTACGAATTGTTTTCTTTTAAGGGCATTCTTTGTAGATACTCTCATAAAGTGTTCAGGAGCAAATTGTGGTATATTAGTGTATTGTAAATTTGATTGTTTTTCACTTAATGTATCACCAATATTAAATATTCCTGGGTCATGTATACCTATAATGTCCCCTGGGTAAGCTGAATCTATTATAACACGGTCTTGTGCCACAAACTGTTGAGGTTGTGAAAGTTTGACCTTTTTGTTTCTTTGTACATGAGTTACTGTCATACCTTTTTCAAATTTACCAGAGCAAATTCTAAGGAATGCAATTCTATCTCTATGATTTTTATCCATATTAGCTTGAATTTTAAATATAAATCCTGAGAAATTATTAGAGTTAGGATCAATATCGCCTAAATTACTGCTACGAGGACTTGGTGGTGATGTTATTTCTAGGAATGATTCTAAAAATGGCTCTACACCAAAGTTAGTAAGGGCACTTCCAAAGAATACAGGCGTCAATTCACCATTTAATATTGCATCTAAATCAAAATTATCTCCAGCAATATCTAAAAGTTCAATATCATTTAGTAGTTGTTCATGAAGAGCATCACCTAATAAAGTATTAAATTTTTCATCAGATACCTCTCCAGTTATAGACTTAGCAATATCTTGTCCATGGTTACCATCATCAAATACTTCAATTTGATTTTTATGACGGTTAAACACACCTTTAAACTCTTTACCAGAACCAATTGGCCAGTTTACTGGACAAGAGCGAATTCCTAGAACATTTTCAATATCCTCAAGTAGTTCAAAAGGATCCTTTCCTTTACGGTCCATTTTATTGATAAAAGTGAAAATTGGTATTCCTCTCATTTTACAAACTTGGAATAATTTCTTAGTTTGATCCTCAACACCTTTAGCAGAGTCAATAACCATTACTGCACTGTCTGCTGCCATAAGAGTTCTATAAGTGTCCTCACTGAAATCTTGATGCCCTGGAGTATCAAGAATATTTATACAAAAGTTATTATATTCAAATTGAAGAACACTTGAGGCAACAGATATACCTCTTTGCTTTTCAATTTCCATCCAGTCAGATACTGCATGTTTTTGAGATCTTCTTGATTTAACCGAACCTGCTTCACGAATGGCACCTCCATACAATAGAAACTTTTCAGTTAATGTAGTTTTTCCTGCATCGGGATGGGAAATGATTGCAAAGGTTCTTCTTCTTTTAATCTCATCAATCAAGCTTAAATTTTGTTCTGTCATTTTTTATCATCCTTTATTTTAATTTTATTATTATATAAATTATATTGATTAATAGTTTTAAAATGAACTTAATTTTCTATGTAATAAAAAAACTACAATCCTATTGATATTATAACTTTATTGCAAGACTGTCAATATAGAAACAAGCAATAGATTTCTTAAGTGTTTTGGAATAGTACTTTAAACTTTAATTTATAAGTGTGGTTTGTTAATATATATGTATAAAAGATTAAAGGAGATAGATTATTGAGTATACTAAAGCGCAGTTAGATGAGATTAAGGCTAAGATATATGAAATAGTAAAAGCATACTATGATTATGAATTTACAGGTCCATATAGACCAGATCATGTAAGAATGATAGTTGATTATTATACAACTTCAAGAGGTCAAAGTCTTAACTTTACAAATAAGTTAAACTTTACTAGTGTAGCATCAGTAATTGCTTTTGATGCTTTTCATTTAGCAGAAAGTTTACTAACTCAACCTTTACAAATAATTGTTGGAGATGTACACGGAGTTTTCGGCTCATATAGAGATATTAATTAACTTTATAATAAAGTGGCTTCAAAGAAAAAGGATTTATTCATTCTTGAAGGTGTAAGTCACTATGATTTATACGATAAAGAAGATTCATTTAGAAAAGCTATTGAAAAATTAGATGTTTTCTACAAAGAAAATATATAAGATATTATTTAACCTAATATAGTATAAGAAGATTAAATTAATTAATCCATAAAAAAGCACTGAATTTGAAGTCTTAAGCTATCAAATCAGTGCTTTTTTTATTGCATTTTTCAATATAAATAAATTTGTAATATATATAAGTATAAAAACATATAAATATATAAGTTTTAAAGCAAATTAACGAAGGGGATGAGCGTATGAGATATTACAGTAAATCTACTAATGAAGCCTTAAAATATCTAAAAGTAAATCCTGAAATTGGATTAAGTACCAATGAGGTAGAAGAAAGAAGGAAAAAGTATGGTTACAATGAATTTAAAATCAAAGAAGGTAAATCATTAATAGAATCAATAAGTGACAGTATCATGGAGCCAATGATATTAATTTTATTAGGTGCTGCAGTAATAAGTGCCTTTGTAGGTGAAGTTCATGATGCATTTGGAATTTTAGGAGCAATAATTTTAGGACTATCCATAGGAGCAGCAACAGAAAGTAAATCTAAAAAAGCAGCCCAAGCATTATCAAAATTAACTGAAAATATAGAGGTAAAGGTATTAAGAAATGGAAAAATACATCAAATATCCAAAAGAGATTTAGTACCTGGCGATATTGTTTATATAGAAAGTGGAAATATGATACCTGCAGATGGTAGGCTTATTCAGGCTATTAATTTAAAGTTAAGAGAGGACATGCTTACAGGTGAATCTGCTGATGTTTTAAAAAATGCAGAAAAGATAATAGACATGGAAGTAGTATATGGAAAAACTGAGATAATAGAACAAGATGCTATACCAGCAAAACAAGTTAATATGGTATTTGGAGGAACTCTTGTAGCCTATGGAAGAGGAATTATGGTGGTAACAACTATAGGAGATAAAACAGAAATGGGTAAAATAGCACAAAATATAGGTGATGATGATATCCAAACTCCTCTTCAATTAAAGCTTGGAAAATTAGGAGCTAGAATAGCTATTGTTTCAGGGGTTGTAGCATTTTTACTATGTATGTATATGATTATGAAAATGAATGCAAATGGAGAAATAATCTTAGATACTTCGGGAATAATACCATTTTTAAAATCACTAGAACCAGCAAAAGGAGCATATATGGTTTGCATAGCATTAATTGTAGCAACTGTACCAGAAGGTTTACCAACCATGGTAAATATTACATTGGCTATAACTATGCAGAAGATGGCAAAGATAAATGCTTTGGTAACTAAAAAAGAAGCTTGTGAAACTATAGGGTGTGTATCAGTAATTTGTTCTGATAAAACTGGTACCTTAACTCAAAATAAAATGATGGTAGAAGTTGCGTATATAGATGGAAAATATATTAATAGTAGTGAGTATCATAGTAATAGTTACTTTGAAGAAAATTGTATAGTAAACTCGACTGCTGATATTGAAAAAGAGGATAAAGATTACAAATACATAGGTAGTGCAACTGAATGTGCATTACTTTTATATCATAGAAATAAAGATTATAACAAATTTAGAAAAGAAGTTAATTTAGTATCACAAGTTCCTTTTAACTCAGATAAAAAGAGAATGTCATCGTTGATAAATATGGAGGATAAAGGAGTATTTTTAAGTAAAGGAGCTCCAGAAGTTTTATTAGAAGAATGTGCATATATGCAAAAAGGCAAAGATATAGTAACTTTGACTCCTCAAATGAAAAGAAATATACTTAATGAAATTAGAAAGCTTCAAGTTAAGTCTATGAGAACATTGGGATTTGCTTATAAAACTATAGATAAATCATCTATGCAGGTTGCGCTAACTTATGAAGATGAAATTGCTATTACTGAAGACTTAGGAATTTATGAAAGAGGCAGAGATTTAATTTTTGGAGGTTTTGTTGGTATAGTTGACCCGTTAAGAGAAGGGGTAAAAGAATCCATTCAAATAGCCTATGATGCAGGTGTAAAGGTGAAAATGCTTACGGGAGATAATATAAATACAGCAAAGGCTATAGGAAAAGAGATAGGTCTTTTAGACGATGGGAAAAAAGCAGTAGAAGCAACTTACATAGATATATTATCAGATGAAGAATTAAGAGAAGAAATAAATGATATTTCTATTGTAGCTAGATCTAAGCCTGATACGAAGATGAGAATCGTACAAGCGCTTCAAGCTAATTTAGAAGTAGTAGCAGTTACTGGAGATGGTATAAATGATGCACCAGCTTTAAGTAAAGCAGATGTTGGAATTTCAATGGGTATATCAGGAACTGAGGTTTCAAAAAATGCATCAGATATAATACTGACAGATGATAGCTTTAGTACTATAGTTGATGGTATAAAGTGGGGAAGAGGTATATATGAGAACTTCCAAAGATTTATACAGTTTCAACTTACTGTTAATATAGTAGCTTTTATGATAGCTGTAATATCTCAAATTATGGGTACGGAAATGCCATTTACTACGATACAACTATTATGGGTAAATATAATAATGGATGGACCACCAGCATTAGCTTTAGGATTAGAACCAGTTAGAGATTATGTTCTTAAAAGAAAGCCAATTAAAAGAAAGGCTAGTATTATAGCAAAAGGTATGTTAGTAAATATAATTATAAATGCAGTACTTATAATATCAATAGTGAATCTTCAATCATTTTTCAATGTGTTAAACGCTACTCCAGAAGAACAAGAAACAGTAGTATTCTCAGTTTTCGCATTTAGTGCATTGTTTAATGCCCTAAGTTGTCGTGAGTTTGGCCTTAACAGTGTAATACCAAATTTCTTTAAGAATAAGTTAGCATTGTATGTAATTTTTATAACTGGTATAGTACAAGTTTTATTTACACAAGTTTTTAGAAGCTTTTTTAATTCAGTAGCACTTAGCAATTTTATGTGGATAAAAATAATACTTCTTTCATCAATGGTACTTGTTTTAAATGAAGTAGTTAAGTTTATACTTAGAGTAATGAAAAAACAAGGACATATGGTTAGAAATATAAGAAGAGTTTATAAATAATATAATGAGTTTGAGATTATATGGCATTTTCCTTCACTGTAAAGACTAAAGAGCAGGGCTTTAACGTTTTGTAAAATTGCTAGATAACCTCAGACTTTTTTCGTATAATAAATTAAAAAATTTGTGATAAACAAGAGCTAGTTTGTATTACTAGCTTTTATTTTTATCTTAAATCTTATGGAATATAAACTTATTGGTATATTATGGTAAAAATAAATTGATAGTTATTAATCTACTAAGTTTTTATAATCATATACTTCTATGGGGTCAGATAGAAGAAACTAGATTAGATAAAAAATTTTTAGATTTGACTATAAAATAAGTTAACAATATTACAAGAATTAGGTAAAAATTCTAGTTATAAAGATAAAGTTTATATACTAGATACATACTTTTAAAGTACAATAAATGCTATGAAAGAATTAGAAAATAATTTAAATAATAAAAATTACGTATTATATTATAGATTATAAAGGTATAGCTAGAATATGTATGAAAGAGTTAACAAAGACTTGTTCAAATGAAATTATATCAGGAAGTAAACAACAGATGACTATAAAAAATAATATTTTTAAATCATATACATATTTTTTATAATAGTGGTTAATATATAATTAAACAGTTAATAAAACTTAACTGTCAAACCAACACTTACTAGGCAAAAGCTAGATTATATCTAACCTTTTGATAGTATCTTTGGAAGTGATTGGGACTAGATATTTGAAAAAATATCATATTAAATATAATGAATCTACTAGATATCCTCGGTCTACTAGAGTGCAAATAGTTTTTGTCTAATACCCAAAGGTTAGAGTCCGAACTATCTTGCAAACTATATTTAATAATAGTCATAGAGGATAAGGATGTAATCAATATTACTCCTTAAAAAAGCACTGAATTTGAAAGCATAGTCTATCAAATCAGTGCTTTTTTATTATAGGAAATATATATAATCTTAAAAATAATTCTAAAAAGCGTAGTTAACTCTACGCTTTTATATAACAAATATTAAATATAAATAAAATCATATTGGTAATTATATAAGGTTTTAATTTTAAAAATTATTGTAAATTATAAAATGTATTTATATATGCCAGCATTTGATCACCAAGATTTAAGTAATAGTATATATAAGTTAGATACTCAGAGTAAAATAGCTTAGATGCATCAAATTCATTATTTACAAGTGCATTTAATAAAGATAATTGCTGATTTAAGCTCATTTTGTAGGAATTTAGTAAGGCTTCAATTTGTTCTGAAAATAATAAGTCAGGTTGAGAATTAGTATATTTTTTATCAAAATCAGATAGTGATTTTTCTAAACCAGAAATTTCAGTTAAATAAAAATTTATCTGTTTTTGGATTTCCGTTGCATTATCTTTTGCATTGACTGTATTTATATTAATAGTACTTATATTTGATCTAATTCTTTTTGCTTCATTAAGGAAAATTACTAATTCATTTTTTCCTTGTAGATTTTTAAGCATTAGAGGAACTGTTGACCTAGATTGCTCTGTAAAAACTATAGAACTATTTGTTATTACAAATGAAAGTAATAATACAGCTATGAGTAAATATTTTTTTCATTTTTTATATCCTTTCACACCTTAGTTATGTAGATATATTTTATCCTCTGCATTACAATTTATTCAATCATTATATATAGCTTACATTTGTAAAAATACAAAATAAATAATATAGTTTTTACAAGTAATATGCTATAATTTATATCCAAATAACTATAAAAATAGGAGATTAGAATATGTACAATATAGATGAAATCATATACGACTGTCCAGTAGAAGCCTTATCAACTATATTAGGCAAAAAATGGGTTGCTATAATAATATGGGAATTACAAAATAACAAAATTAGATTTGGAGAATTACAAAGAGCTGTAGAGGGATGTACGAAAAAAATGTTAATTCAACAGTTAGATTTATTAATTAAACACAATATTGTAATAAATGATAAAAAAACATATAAAAACACAGTAGAGTCTACTTATTATTTAAGTGAATCAGGGTTAAAATTACTTCCTATAATGAAAAATATGATATATTGGAGTAACGAAAATCTTTCTTGTGATAATTAGATATAATAAATTCAAAAGAAGTATAAATTATAGTGTATATGAGTTTTTTATTTGATTATGTATCTTTTATTATAAAATGCTAAATTTATGTAAATAATTTTAAAATGAGAAATAAAATAAGGAGCATAAATTATGGCAATAAAAGAACAAAAAAGAAAAGCTAAAGAATATGAACAACTAGAAAAAAGATACAAAAAAGAATTAGAAAAACAACAAAAAGAAGATTATATAAAAAGCAGATATGAAGAAGTAAATAAATTAAATTTATCAATAAACAATGAATTAGATGAGCTAAATAACTTAATCATAAATGGAATCAATGAATATAAGTCTATACCTATAAACGAGTTTATAAAAAAAGATATACAAGAATTTAAAATACCAAAAGAACTAAATATAGAGTATGCAAAGCCAATTAAACCTGCAATAAGAAAATCTAATATATTTGAAAAGTTATTTAGAGTTCATAAATTAAAATACAATGCCTATGTAAATGAACTAGAAACTAATTATGAAAAAGAATATAAATGGTATGAAGAAAATGAATTAAAAAGAAAAAATGAAATTAAAAACTTAAAAAAATCTCATGAATTAAAAGTTAGTGAAATAATAGCTACAAAAAAAGATTTATATATAAATGGAGATGGAGATATAATAACTTCCTATAAAAAAGATTTACTAAATAATTCAAATTACCCATTTGAATTTAATAAAAATATAAATATTGGATACTACAAAGATACTAAAAAGTTAGTAATAGATTACTTATTACCGAAAAAAGATATAGTCCAAAATGTGCATAGTTATAAGTATATGATTAAACTAGACGAGATAAGAGAAGTACCAAGAAAAAATAAAGATATAAATAATATATACAATGAAGTAATATATTCAATAGCACTTAGATCTATGGATGAAGTTTTTAGGTCAGATATATATAATAATATAGATAGTATTGTATTTAATGGATACATAGAAGATGTAGATTTATCGACAGGACAAGATATAAAACCTTATATAATATCATCAATGATAGATAAATATAATTTTAGAAAAATAGATTTAACAAGAGTTGATAAGTTAAAGTGTTTGCAAGAAACTATGCAAAGTAGGATAAATATCAATTCAAATTTAGAGCTTAAAAGTATTGTACCTATATGTAAGTATGAGTATTTAAATAATTTAATTGTAAGTAATGAAAGTATTAACTTACTAGAAGTTGATCCCTACGAGTTAGAAAGTTTAGTAACTATTTTATTTAGGAATATGGGATATACAGTAGAAAAAACTAAAAAGTCACATGATGGAGGAATTGATTGTTTATTAAATCATAATGATCCTATATTAGGTGGAAAAGTTATAGGTCAAGTAAAGCGATATAAAAATAATATTGATATATCAAAGCTTAGAGAGTTTGAATCTGTGCTAAGAAACTCCGATGCTATGAAGGGGTTATTTATATCTACAAGTAACTTTAGTACGCAATGTGAAAAATTTGCAGCAGATAATAATATAACTCTTATAAATGGAAGAACCTTAGTTAAATATTTTAATGAATATGGTATTAACTCATATATAAAAAACAAGTAAATACTCAAAAGAATACATGAAGAAAGTGAAAGTAATATTAGTTAAAAGATTGTAAAAATTAAATAATTTGCATAAAAAATGCCTAATGCTATTATAGCTTTAGGTATTTTATTTTATATTTGGAATAATTATTATGTTTAAACTTATAAAAAAAGTATATTAATATAATAGGGAAAATTACACCCAAAGAAAAGTAACAACAGAAGGAAAGGAATATTATGGAAGAATCAAAAATTATTAAAATGATATCAAATAATCCTAATATTATATCAACTATAAATAATCCAACAGAAGAAATGAAATTATTAGCGCTTGAAAAAAATGGACTTGTATTAGAATATATAAAAAATCCAACTACAAAGATGCAAGAGTTAGCAATGAGTAATAATATTAGAGCAATTAAATATATAAATAATCCAAGTGAAGAGATGATGATAAAAGCTGTAAACTCTGGATGGAGTTTATTAGAATATATAAAAAATCCAACGGAAAAGGTAATAAAATTAGCTATAAATCAATCTGGATGGGCTATACAATATGCTAAAAATCCAAGTGAAGAATTACAACTATTAGCAGTAAAAAAAAATTATGACGCAATAAAATATATAAAAGAGCCTTATGAAAGTGTACAAGAAGAAGCTGTAAAAATAAATTATAGAGCATTAAGAGATATAAATTCACCAACGTTTAAAGTACAACTTATAGCCATTAAAAATGACGAAAAAGCTATAACTTTTATAGATGAATTTGATAAAGAAAAAATGCTAGCATTTTTAAAAGAAAATATCTTAGTAATTAAATATATTGTAAGGAAAATAACTAAAGAATACTTAGAAGAAGTTTTAAAGGAAGTTTTATCAAAAGAAGATGTTGATGAAAAATACGTAAGAGATTTTTTAAATTGCAGTATCATAGATAGAAATAGTGATACTATGCAAATGGACAAGGTAATGTTTATTTATAAATATGGAAGTAAAAAAGCTAAAAGAATAGCTGTAGATGAAAAACTAAAGATGATATAGGAGAGAGAAAATGAATTTTATAGAGACATTAAAAAGCGTTGACTTAGTACTAGCTACTGGAGAAGTACCTTTAGTAGTTGGAGAAAGTGGAATTGGAAAAACTGCATTAGCAAAAAAACTAGCTTATGAAAATAATTGGAGTTTAATTGTTATTGATGGAAACTTACTTAAAGAAGGTGAAATAGGAGGTTTACCAACTGTAGAATCTTATGTAGTAAATAATTCTAATGGTGAAGAAACAGTAAAGAAAACAACAGTATATGCTGTTCATACTAAATTAAGAGAAATTGATGAAGAATTATCTAAAGGAAGAAATGTTCTTTTATTTATAGATGAAATAAACCGTTGTGAACATACAGTACAACAAGAACTTATGAACTTAATATTAAATAGAGAAATAAACGGATATAAGTTAAGTGATGAAGTAAAGATATTAGCTGCAATGAATCCATCAAGTAAGTATGGTTCAGATTTTGATTATCAAGTTGTAGATATGGATGCAGCTCAAGAAAATAGATTTGTTTGGTTAAATATGGAGCCAGATCATAATCAATGGATAAAATGGGCAATAGACAAAGGACTTGAACAAAAAGTTATAGAGTTTATATCTACTTTCCCAGAATACTTACACAAAATAAATGAAGAAGATGTATCTGCAACTCCAAGAAGCTATGAAAGAGTTTCTAAAAGTTATAAAGTATACAAAGAACAAAAAGAATCAATACCAAAAGCTGTATTTTTAAATGTTATAAAAGGAAATGTAGGAAAAGTTATTGCAGAAGAATTTATAAGCTTTATTGAAGCAGATTATAGTCCATTAATATCTTATGAAGATGTTTTTTCTGGAGAAACTTTAAGTGAATCTGTTATAGAAAAAGTAAAAACTGAAAGTCATACAAGACTTTATTTAGCAGCAATGAATATTTTAAGAGATTTAGAATTAAATATTAAAAATGATAGCTATGATTCAAACTTTTATATAAATAGATTTGTACAATTTTTAAAAGAATATCCTATAGATTTAATGGTAGGAATTATGAAGGATATTAAAAATAGTTATAAGAAAGTATATGAAAAAGCAATAGAAAATGAAGAATTTGTTAAAGCTTACTTTGAATCTTATAGTTTGATAAGGGGATAGTATATGGAAACTTATTTTGATAAACAAAAAAGAGAACTTTATGACAAAGCAGAAAAAATTATTAACACTTATGCTATGTTAAAAGCAAATCGCAAGGGTGAGAAATTTGAAATAGATATACCACAAGATTTCAAAAATGAGTTTTTTGGTTTAGTAGATAAAGTTAATTTAAGTCTTATGGAAGACAAAGATAATTTTTATGGATATTTTCTATTTCAAACATCAAGAGAAATAAGATTTGATATAAGTAGTCCTACAGCTATAAACTTTAAAGGTGCTAAGTATGTTATATACTTTAATCCAATAATTTTTCTAGACCTTAACATGAGACAAATGGAAAGTACAATCAAACATGAAATTCTTCATGTAATATCCATGCATTTAGTAAGAGCAAAAGAATTAAAAGGTAAATACAGTACCTTAGCTATTAACATGGCAATGGATATAGTAGTAAATAAATATTTGAATAATTTACCACCATATGCTACTACTTTAGAAAATGTAAATATAGCATATGATTTAAAACTTGAGCCTTATGAGCCTTTTGAATACTATGTAGAAAAAATTCAAACAGAATTAGATTTACAAGAAGATGATGAAGAAGGAGAAGAAGATGATACTCGTCAATCTGATGATATAGAAACTGAGTACAATCCAGAAAAAACTCATGATATTTGGGAAGATTCTAGTGAAATAGATGAAAAAACTCTTAAAGAGTTTACAGAAAAAGCTATTAACAATTCTCAAAAAGGTAAAATTCCAGAATATTTAGATGGTATGATAGCATCACTTAAAAATAGTAAAGGAGAATTACCTTGGAACTTATACTTAAGTAGATTAATGGGAACAGTTGAAAGTAATAAAAAGAAGACTATAACAAGAAGAAATAGAAGACAACCAAATAGATTAGATTTAAGGGGTCAGTTAAGATCACATAAAGCAGAAATAGCTGTTGCACTTGATATAAGTGGAAGTATTAGTGATGAAGAATTTAAACAAGCTATTAAGGAAGTACTTAATATAGTAAAAAATTATAA
>ERZ1463036.241-NODE-241-length-12278-cov-8.061932_pt1 | contig 12278 bp, 10 predicted proteins | sample MGYA00564485_ERZ1463036 | MGnify/ENA primary metagenome ERZ1463036 (study PRJEB39244, sample SAMEA3635127) | Helicobacter pylori | study: EMG produced TPA metagenomics assembly of PRJEB11511 data set (Assembly of a 5300-year-old Helicobacter pylori... | reverse complement strand
AAAATCCCTGCAAAGGGTAAGAAAATCCCTGCAAAGGGTAAGAAAATCCCTGCAAAGGGTAAGAAAATCCCTGCAATAAGGTAAGAAAATAAATTGCATTTTACCCTTTGAAATGGTAAAGTATTCTAAAAGATATTTTAGGAGGTAATGCAATGAAAAAAAAGATGGGTGGAGAACTAATTTGTATGAGACCGGACATTATTATTGAAGCAAGATTTAAGTTAACTAAAAAGCAAAATGACATTATGGATATGGTTTTTGCAAAAATTCAAGAAGATGACAATTTAGATAATCTAGAGTATGAAATTGATTTACATAAATATGCAAAATTATATAATGTTAAGGACCAGCGTAGTATATATAGCGAGGTTAAAAAAGCCGTCAAATCCTTTGAAGGGAAAGGATTTTATATAGTCCAGGACAATGATACAAAAGAGGATAGTGATTATTTTCCTTGGTTTTCGCGAATCAAATATCGTGGTGGTGAGGCTAAAATAACGATTGAATTGGGAAAAACATTAAAAAAAATATTTATTGAAGTTATAAGAGCTGTTTATTATAAAATTGAATATACTATAAATTTAAGTTGCATTTACAGTAAAAGGATATACTATTACTTGAAACTTTATCAGGACACAGGTGAAAGATTTGATAATTTAGATGTGTTGCGGAAAAAGCTAGAATGCCCTGAGAGCTATAATAAATATTCTCTTTTCAAAAAAAATGTTCTTAACCCAGCTTACTTAGAAATAAACGGGAATAGTGATATATCTTTTGAATTTGAAGAAATAAAACAAAAAAATAAAGTAACTGGAATTAAATTTATCATAAAAACTAATAAGTCTAAAATTATCAAAGATCCAGAACGATATATAAATACAACAACAATTAATAATAAAACTTGCGATGAAATATCTGCCGACACAGAACATACAGCTAATGATTTAATAAAACAAGTGCAATCAATTTGTTACAAACATAATATTACGAATAATGAAGCTATTAGTATGCTTAGTGATGCTAAAAATGACGTAGAATTAATAGAGGAAAGATATAAGTATATGTTAACTCAAAAAAGAGTTGATAATGTTGTTGGATACATGAGATCTATTATAAGTAAATACGATAAGTCGCAGCAAAGTAAAAAACCAGACCATTTTAATGATTTTGAACAACGAAATTACAATTATGACGACTTGGAGAAAAAACTTTTGGGTTGGGATAAGCCACAGGAAGATGAACAAGGCAATACATATGTGCAATCTATATTATGAGGTTGGGATAATTATGATTAATACAATAGAGTAGAAATAATCTAAAATACAGATGTTAGCGTTATAAAATATAAATTTTTAAAATTAACATCTGTATTTTTATGTTTAATTGAATAGTCAATACTATTAATAACATTACTTAAATATTTTGCTAAACAATGATTTCTTTTCATTTTGTTCTTTTCTGTCCGACATTTTGTTTTTAACTTCTTCAAGTTTTTGATCCAGCTCTTGGAAATGTTCTTTCAAGAGAAATATATCTTGTTGTGGCTTATTTTTTAATAGAATTTGATTATTCTTATTTAATTCTTGTTCTTGATTTACTATACTATCTAATTCTCTTATATGTAGGTCTTTTTCTTGTATTTGTAAATCCTTAACTTTCAATTGATTAAGCAAAGCATCTATTAACGTTGAATTATACTTTAAACTATCTAGTTCTATAGTATCGGTGGCTGTTTCGTTATTCATTTGTGATTTTTCTTTATAATTAACATTCAACATTAAATCATCTTTAATTAAATTTAATAAATTCTCGTCAATGTAGGTTTTACCACGCTTCTTAGTTATCAAATTTTTAAATTCATCTAATTTAATTTTATTATAAATTGCTTGTTTTGAAACATTTAATTTTGTGGCAGTCTCCCCAACGGTATAGTTCATCTAGTCATTCCTCACTTTTCAACTTTAATTCAACTATACTAATTCGCTTAAAGTGTTGAATATACCTTTAAATAACCTTTAAAGTATAAAAAAAAGACTAAACTAATTGAGAATGGAAAATATACAGGATATATACATAGAAAATACATGCAAAAGTATGCTTTATTGCAGTAAATAGCTATATTTTGGGGTGATTCTCAGCCCGAACTTCGCTACAAACCTGTTTAGCGAAACTCACCAAAAATAAAAAAGGCTTAAAATTAAGCCTTTTAAAATAAACAATATAATTTATACCGGTCTGCGTTTTAATACAGTAATATCTACTTCATGCCTACCTATAATTTCTTTTAATGCATCTATATTTTCATCAATATTTTTTATATGTCCTTCAATATGAGCAATTTTGTTGAACATATTATCATGTTCAGCTTTGTTTACATTTGAATTATGTTCTAAGTTTTTTAATATATTATGATCTTCTTGTTGTTGTGTTTCCATTCCATTAACTTTTCCAAGTATAGTTTCTAATAATTCTCTATCAGTCATTCAATATCACCTCTCATTATATTAATAATTATATCATGTTATCTTTTATAGTTAAATAATTAATTCTTAATTCTAAGGCCGTTAACTTGATGTAATACGCAATATATGAAGAATGTGAAGTAAAATATCTTCATATAATTCTTATTATCCGCAACATCAAGACTCCATATGATTTTAAGCATAAGTTATCGTAAATGTTGGTGACATTCCAATAATATAATCAATGTAACATGGTATAAAAGTTATGTAAATAGCTATAAACATAATGCAAATAAATGTAAATTGTGGTTCTTTTTATATTTATTAAGCAATAATAGGCAACACGCTCATCCTAAAAATAAAACATGTCGTGTAATCATCCATTTCACGACGGGTTTCACTATCACAGCAGCTCCAGGGAAAATTATTCATAAGCATACTTAGCTATCGTACGTATTTGTTCAATCTCCAATTTGTCCAATTGTAATAATATATTTTTACTAGTATTGATATTAGGAAAAGCTTCAGCATGTTTCTCAACATATTCTACAAACATTTTAAATATTTTTGTATTTGCCTTTCCATGGGGAGAATTTCCGCCAATATTTCTACACATCATTATGCTCATAGAAATATAAGGGTTTTCTCCATAGTATATTTCTGATAATTTAGCCCTATATTCAAAGGTAGCCAAGTAGCCAGTGATTCGCTTTCTAAAACAATATAACAAAACCTTAAAATAATTTATAGGTGATTTTATATCTATAGCATGCTGAAATTCATGTGTAAAAATTACAGTTTGATTTTTACATCTATAATATTCTTTCAAGAAATATTTTTGCTGCTCTTCTTCCAAACCATATTTTACTTTTGATTCTTTATATATATCATTCATATATTTCAAATGAAATCTACTACTAAGTCCTTCAGAATAATATACATCATAAAGGCTATATTTATCATAACATAAATCATTCTCACCCATTTGAAGCCATTCATTTAATAAAATAGGCTTAGTTATAACATCCCAGTATCTATTGATGGATTTAAATGAATCTGAAACCTGGTAAATAATATTCTTTTCATCTATATTAGTCCAACCTCCTATCCCGCCTCTCAAATATGTCAATACCCATGTGCTAAATTCAACAGTAACATCTCGACTTAAATCTATATATTCTAAATTCCCTTGTTTACCCCATTGTTCAGCCTTAAAATCAATCTTATTCAATATATAAGAAGCATATATACCATATGAATTTTTACGATGAAAATAATCTTGGATATCTAACTTAAATTCTTTTCTATAAAATTTAATAAGTTCTTTCCAAACTCTTTTATTAAATTTACTAGGAAGCTTATTAATCTCATGGAAATATGGAGCAATTTTAATTAATATTCTATATAAATTTCCCCGATGCTTTTTTTTATTCCTTTTTTCTCCATGAATTATTTGAATATATATTTGGATTGCCGAGTAATTTAATTCTTTTAAAATTTCAAAATATTGCTCTAATCTTTTAATTCTTTCAATTAAAACCGAAGAGCCAACATCCATTGACAATGCTTTTCTATATACTATTAAAGCATCTTCATGTAGACCTCCATCATAATAGCTCTTACCTAAATCACTAAGTGTCTCCACGTCATCACTGTTAAGTTCTATTTTCATAATACACTTCTCAATATTGTTTATAACATCAGAAATAGTGCCTTGAATTTCTTCACCATCTTCCATGAGATTATCCATTTTATATAGTTTCAATGCCCTTCTGTATTCTCCATCGTAAAGATATAATAGTCTTAGTGTTCTACTTGCTTTTATACAAAAAGGATCTCTGACAATAGCCTTTTCCATAAAATACTTTGTCATATTTCTGTTATTTAATTGACTATAACATTCTCCAATTAAGGCGAGTATTTCTGAATCTAAATATTTTAATTTCAGTAAAGCTTTTTCATACCACTCTATAGCTTTTTGATAATTCTTTTCATCCTGATATATAACTCCATTGAGCTTATAGGTTTTCCAATCCTCTCTTGATATTTCCAAGGCTTTTTGAGTTAATTCATGGGCAATCATATAATCCATTTCAAAATGATAATAAAGGTAAGAAAGAAACCTATATCCTTCTACGAGAGTAGAATCTTCTTCAATAGACCTTTGGGTCAAATCAAAAGAATTCCTAAGATTTAATTGATATAATTCAGCCTTTGCATCCTCAAGCATCTTTTGAGAATTTTCCTGAACTTTAGTTTTCATTCCAACACCTCCAAATAATAACATTACATTCTTGTTGAATGTAAATTTTCAATATGGTACAATTGCTCATAAATCGTAAATATATGATTCAAATTACTTATATGAAGATTGCGAACCAACTATCGATTGCTTTATTTCACCTCGTAATGGAGTTCAGCAAATTGATTGAATCTCCTCATACCCTTTAATTTTAATTCTAACTCAAAATCATTTTTATTAAATAAAGAAATTCCACTACCTATTAGTGTAGGTGCAATCGTAATGATAAATTCGTCAACTAACTTTTCTTTAATAAAAGAGTGTAAAATATTCCCACCACCAACAAGCCAAATGTTTCCTCCATCCAGGCTTTTTATTTTGTTTGTAAATTCAACTACATCTTGATTTATAAATTCTACATTTTCATTTTTATCATTTTCTGATTTAGAAAATACATAACACTTTTTATTCTTATACGGAAAATCACCTTTTTCTTTTTCAATAATCCAGTCATAAGTTCTTCTCCCAATTAGAATAGTATCAACTGTGCTGTTAAATTCAGAATACCCATTATCTCCTTCGCCTTCAGTTTTAAACAACCATTCCAAGGAGTCATTTTCTGTTGCTATATAGCCATCTAAACTTGTTGCAATATATAAAACTAATTTTCTTTTGTTAGACATATATAAACCTCCATATTTATGAAATTTAATTATATTTTAAAATACAATTAGTAAACAATATTCTACCATTACGAAACAAAATATTTGTTTAATTATACTTTTATTAGCTTAGATACGTTTACTTATTTAGATTTTTAGGATAAAGCATTAATTTTCTTTTGTGATTTGCAACAGCAGTCTTTAAAGTTTCATTTTCATTACTAATTTTAAAATTAATTTCTCTCAGTTTAACGTTTAATTCTTTTTCTATATCTAATTTATTATTTAGTTTATCATTACTGATTTCTTTTTTGCTATTGTATGTTTCTATTTGACTATTATATTTTTCGGTGAGTTCTGCAATTGTCTTCTGATGATCCTGGTCTTTTATAAGTAATGAATTTCCTTTATCCAGTAAAGCTTTAGCACTAATACTTTCTATATTTTTTATATTATTAATTCTTTCAATTTCAGCAGCTTTTTTAGCAGCTAAGGTAGCTACTTCAGATGCTTTAGTTATATCAGCTATTTCTTTCGTTTTAGAGCTTGTTAACATGCATTCTTGCTTCAACTCTAATTCTTTATCATTAAATTTTTTATCTAAATCCTGAAACTCTTTAGATAATTTTTGATTATCTTCTTTATAAGTTTTATATTCAATTAATTCTTTTTCTAATGTATTATTTTTTTGTTTGTATTGGGATATAAGATCTTCTAATGTAGAATTCAAACCTAAAATTTCTTTACTTCGTAAATCTACTTTGCTTTTTTCAGCAGTAAGGATCTTATAATTTTCTTCAAATGTTTTTTCTTTTTTTTCTTTTTCTACAATTTTATTTTCTAATGCATTATTTTTTTCCATAAGCTCATTCAAATTTAATTGAAACGATTCTTCTTTTGCTTTTGTTAAATTATCAGATTGCTCAGAAGAATTTAGGTATATTGTATAAATTCTTTGGGTAATCTTTTGCAATTCTTCCAGTGTTCCTGCCATCGCTGGCTTTGCTTGTTTTAAAGCTTGAGCTATATATAGAGTATAAAGTTGATCCACGAAGACCTGCCCTTCCATACCGCTTTCTTTCATTGCGTTTGTAAGTTTTTCTTTCAAATTCTCATCTACTTTTACGCCCCAAGTACTATTACTCATTTTATTATCTCCTTTATTGGTTAACTAATTATTTGTTTATATATATTGGTTAACTATGGTTAATTGGTTAATTAACTATAGTTTTATCATACATCACTAATTTTTATAAAACAATATATTTTTAAGAAGTATTTTAAATAAAAAAAAGCCTTAGGATTTGATTTCCTAGAACTCTTTTTATAACATTTTATTTAATATAATAGCTTTCAACTAAGCCTTGTTTTAGTTTATAAGGCACTTTTCTACACTTACCACCACCCATACAAGATATAGTCATTTTATCTTGTACCGATGTTTCAAATAAATTTTGCATATATTTTCGTCGCGCAGCATGATTGTTTAAAGTACTATCAGTAATTTTATTCATATTATTCTTGATTATTATTCCAAAATGGGAAATCCCTAATTTTAATTTCTCAAATAATTTTCTATAGCGACATTTATTCGGTTATGGCCCAAAGCATTACTAACTTTCATAACTATTTCCCTATCAAAGATTTTATAGCAATCATGGTACGTTATATCACCGTTATCAATTTTATCTTGTGCCAATTCTCGATATAACTCTTGAGCATAATCCCGCCTGAAAGCGTGATTATCGATAACTTTCGTGTACTCGTGGAATAGCTTATAAGAATCATCAGTTTTATTATAATTTGCAATAAATTCCGCTTTTGTAGAAGTCTGCTCTATCTTCAAATCATATTTTTCTCTGCTTTCAATATCAGCATTTCGTTTTTCTAAATTAAGAATTGTAAATGGAGAAGAATGTCTTTCTTCTATGTGTGTGTATTTATTTTCCATTGCTTCTTGCTTTGCGGCTATACACGGCTGTTCATTGTACCTTCCACCCTTGGAAATTACTCCACAATAGAGTCTACCATCCTCCTTAAAAAGGCTAGATTCCTTTACAGAATATTTACCACCAAAAACACTTTCTCTTCTTAATCCAAAGCTTTGCGAAAATTGGATCTGATCTTTATAATTATTCGGATTATACTCTGAATCAGACTTTGTTTCTAAGCGACTTCTAGTAATATTATTACAATCTCTTTCCGCAAGATTCCCTTCATCCTTAGATAAATTTAGGCCTAAGACTTTATTTAATGCAGACATATTGGCTGATACCGTATAAGGACTACAGCCATTTTCTTCCCGTTCGTGGAGATATTGATAGCAAGTATCCTTTTCAACATGGGATAAATCTTTACTATCCCATATTTCTCTCTGGCTTTCTTTTAACCATCCGCTAAATTCTCCAACCACTTTTCTATAAGCATCTGCAGTGCTGCAGCTATGAATCATAGGACTCTCACATTTATTTACGTAGCCTTTTTTTACGTAACCATCTTCTCTTTTTACTTTTTCTCTTTGAGCATTTCTAAATTTAACTTTACTACTACCAATAGCAATTTTACCATCGATAATTTTATTCATTTGCATTTTCATGTTTTTTATTCCAGCCATGACAAAATCTCCTTTTAAGGTATATTAAATTTATGTATAATTATTATTTCAAAATAAAAAAACCCCACTTTTAAATAAGGGATAGATTCCATGCAGTATCATAAGTATTCAAACTTTAACCTTTTTTTGTAAATAAATGGAAGACGGAAACCATTTCTTGAATTGTCGTAAACCGCATGATGTAAACGGTCGAGCAGACTTTTTTTTGCAATATAAAACTATTTCTGCCGTTTACATCAAGCTTAAGAGCGTTTGTCATTTTTGAAAGCTTCAGAGCAAGAAGCAAATACAACTGCTTGCGCAGTCTTATTTGCTTATGCAAGAACACTCAGATGTAAAAGAGAACTTCCGCTATTACCATTTGAACAACTACGTGTTCAAATAGTACGAGTAATGTAGATTTGTAAGACATACGTCTTGCTACAAAAATGCTTCGCATTTTCGCACCTAGTAAGTCTTAAAACTTTTGCAATATAAAAGTTGTTATTGCTATAAAAATGTTATTAAGAATAGTAGAATTGAATATACAATAGTTGTTTGAAAAAGTATATTTTTCGCAATCAATTTCTCATTGAAGATTGTTTTCGATTTTTGTTTTAACAAATCTACTTTTATCAAAAATGATCTCTAATTGTAAAATATTCTTCACTTATTCAGTTAGCGTAAGCCATTGTAATGTATTCAAAATTATTATTACGTTTTGCTACTATCACAACGTCTTTTATGAATTATTTTTTAGTATTTTGAAGAATTGTCTTTCTTTTGTTAACCATTTATCTAAAATTTAAAATTGCAACAGTTATTGATTTTAAATAAGGCGCAATTAAAAGATTTCCAGACGTGATAATAATTATTTTTTGATTTTAAACATAACACTACTTGTTTCAGGATGGCCTATAACTATAACTGCAGCTATTGCTAAAAGCACGGCTAGAAGCTACAAAGAGAGTCCGTGTTGGATTATTTACAGTGTTACGAATAAATAGCCAATTTAAAAATTACGTTCGGCATAATGACTCTAAAGCCTTTATACAACAGCTATTATAAAAATTTTCTGGGATAAATTTATACTTTTGATTGATATTAATTAATTTACTCAAACTAACAATAATTTGTTATTCTTATAAACGTTTAATTTTTTAGTTGTAACTCTTGTTTTCGGCTTTTCATTTCAGTAATCTATACTTGCTAAAACCATTATCTATATAACTTAATTTTTAAAAGATCGATGTGTTGAGTTAAACTTTTTTTCTTGGCACTTTGTTTTCAGTTAAATCTATTTATAATCAAAATTTAGCTAACAACAACAATAATTTTTATTTTGTCCCTGTTGTTGTTTTACTCTTTGTTTTAATCTTGTTTTAATCTTGTTTTCGTCACTCTGTGAATGGCTGATACCAAGGTCTATAGAATTCTCATAACTACAAATGGAGGGTAAACAACTACAAATGGAGGGTAAACAACTACAAATGGAGGGTACATACAACTACAAATAGAGGGCAAAAACTACATTGACAACTAAGTAGCTGCATAGTAAAATTTAATCATACCAAAATATAACTATGGAGGTGAAAATGTGGAAAATAATTTAATATTAAATGAAAATTCTTGGGTTTGTAAAGACAATAAACTTGTTAACGCTAGTTACAAATTAAATTTAGGAGAGTTAAAACTTATATTGGCAATTTCTTCTATGGTAAATCCGAATGATGAAAGATTTAAGGACTATGTTATAACCATTAAGGAGTTTGCTAAACTATTGAATATCAATTTGAATACAAATAAAAACTTTTACGGTAGAATTAAGAGAGCAAGTGGTTTATTAATAAGTAAAAGAGTAACAATCCATGAAGCAGATGGAGATTTCCAAACAGTATGGCTTTCGGGAATAAAATATTATGATGATGAAGGTAAAGTAGCTGTGAGTTTTCATCCCAGGCTTATCAAATACTATTTACAACTTCATCAATATACTAAATATCGTTTAAAAAATATAATAGACCTTAACAGCGAATATAGTTTAAAATTCTATGAAGTTTTAAAACAGTATGAAAAATTAGGAGAGAGAACATTTGAAATTAATGAATTGAAAAAGTTTTTGAATGTTGAAAACCTATATAAAAGATATTACAATTTTAAAAAGAGGATTTTACTTGTCATTGAAAAAGAAATTAATGAAAAAACGGATATATCTATTCGATTTGAAGAAATAAAAACTGGTAGAAGTATTACAAATTTAAAATTCTATATAAAAGATAATAATATTGTTAAAAAGCCTAAGGTAACTAAAGTTAACAATAAGACTATTGCTAAAATTAAGATTAACAATCAATTCAAAGCTAGCGAAGAAATTTGTGCATCGAAATCAGTATCAGATGATGAGCCTATTAATAAAATCGTACAAATGATGACTGATAAGCATATAATCCCATTGGAAGCTCGCAAGATATATGATAGTTCTACAGGTAAAATTGATATTATATATAAAGTTTATAATCATTTTAAAAATCAAAATGCTAATAATTTTGTAGGACTAATGATAAATCAGGTGAAGCCAGGTGTATTTCAAGAAAGCAAAAAAAATTATAAGAAAGGCAATTTTAGCGATGTTGATGAGAGAAATTATACTAATGAAGAATTGAATGAAATAGAAAGAAAACTTTTAGGCTTGGATAACTATACCGATTCAACCGGTCAAAAATACAATCAAGTTACATTTAGATGATATTGATGTGAGGAAACAACAGAATTTTAAGGATGAAATGTAAATTTCAAACACCATTTAACAGGCATATGTTAGGAATATTAAGTAAAATATTCCTAACATATGCCTGTTCTATTTCTATTGGATAATATGGTTTATTCAAAGAATCACTTTACTTAAATATCTTACTAAACAGTGATCTCTTTTCATTTTGTTCTTTTCTGTCGATCATTTTGTTTTTAACTTCTTCAATTTTTGTGTCAAGCTCTTCAAAATGGGCTTCCAATAGCTTTATATCCTGTGGTTGCTGCTGCTTAAATAATATCTGGGTATTTTTATGTAGGTCTTGTTCCTGACTCAATCTTATATTCAGTTCAGCTATTTGCATATCTTTAACCTTTAATTGCTCGGTAAAGTTTTTAAACATCTCTTTATTAAAATCGAATGTATCCTCAGCTACTGAATCCTGTGCATTTTCGTCTTCTGTTTTAGTTTCTTTTGGCTCTATTTTAGCTTCTTCAATAACTTTATAAGTAAACTTTATGCTTTCTTTAATTAAGTTTAATAGGTCAGCATCAATCATGGTTTGTCCTTGCTTCATTAATATTTTGTCTTTGAACTGAGTTAATTTAAGTTTATTATAAATAGTAACTTTACTTACATTTAGTTTATTTGCTACTTGTTCAACTGTATAGTTCATGGCATTATACCTCGCTTTAAAGTCTTTATTAATCATTATTATAATTCGATACTAATTGAATAAATCCTTTAATTTGTCCCTAAAGATATCTTTATCGTTTAACGAGAATGTTAGCAATATTTGGGGGGTATTTTGAATTTCAGAGCGAAGAAAAGGGGGGTATTTTGAATTTTAGAGTTGAAGAAAGTGGCAGTACTTATAAAAATAACTAATAGAAGTATATAGTTGCCAAACACACCTACAGCCGATAACTATTGTAAGTAAATGTCGGTAAATATAGAAATTTAGATGTGTATTTTCATCAAAATTATTAGTAACAGATGTCACCGTGTAACAAAAAGATAATTTTACAAAAATAGAAAAGCAATGATACATTTGATGGGTTGCGGAGCTATACTATTGTAAGTGAATGCCGGTAAATATAGACCACTTTAGTTAATTTAACGATCCATTGCTTCATAGCAATACCTTTAATATTTTCATGAGACCATGTGTAACAGAGTTATCCATTTTCCTCTTATTTACCCCCCTACAGAAACTTGGCGTAGCAGTCAAGGACGTAGTCACGTAGAGGTACGTAGCATCCTTGATTGGTATAGCAAGTTCCTGTAAACTGTCAACAAGAGTAAGGGTGGTATCATTAACGTAAATTAGCGGATCTCAACTGTGGATCAATGGATCCATATGTGTGAAATAATCATAAAGATAGCTTTTTTTATGTTTTGTGGATTACTTGTTGAATATCTCCTTCTATTTGGTTACTATAAGAAAGCAGGGTACATTTAAGGATATCAATTAGTTTAATATCGCCTTTTATAGTGTGGGAAATAAAAAAACCACAAACCTAGACTATAGGAGGTGATTTTAATTGAAAGCCATAAAAAAAATACATAA
>ERZ1463036.240-NODE-240-length-12285-cov-10.974652_pt1 | contig 12285 bp, 14 predicted proteins | sample MGYA00564485_ERZ1463036 | MGnify/ENA primary metagenome ERZ1463036 (study PRJEB39244, sample SAMEA3635127) | Helicobacter pylori | study: EMG produced TPA metagenomics assembly of PRJEB11511 data set (Assembly of a 5300-year-old Helicobacter pylori... | reverse complement strand
CTTTCCCTACACGACGCTCTTCCGATCTCTTAGTATATATTCAATAAACAATGTTACAATTGCAAAAAGTATAGCCTTATCAATGGTACTAGGAATAGGACTTCAAGTGTTTGTATTAACTAGCCTAGGGGGCAGACTTATCAACTTGTTAGATAATTTTTTTAATATAAATAAGTTTTTATCTAAAAATATGTCTTAAATATATTTAGGGCAAAATAAATTGTAAGGGGGAAATAAGATGGATTTCTTATTAGGTTCAGTATCTGATTTATTAACTAAAGTTGCAGAAGGAGCATCAACATATTGTATGCTTATATTCTTTGAACCAGAAGTACCAAAGTCATTAAGAGAAGAATAATAAAAAATCATGAGGATTTACTCCTCATGATTTTAATTTAATAAATACAGTTCTAGGTGAAATCTATGCAAAATTTTGATAAAAAAAGAAATAAAAAAGTTTTTGAGATAATAGTTATACTAAAGGTTATATACGTTATATCAAGTTTATTAGCTATAGCAAGTTTTGTAACTTTTGAAGAACAAGCAAAGGATGCAATAACTATTACAATATCAATAAGTATAATATTAACAATATTAATAGGTTACTTTTTATGGATATCTATTTATACTAAAAATAGAATAGATAAGTCTCCTAAATTTTTAGATTACTTAGAAACATCTATACTTATAGGCATGTTTATACTAGTAGTATTTTTCACAGGAAAAGCAGAAAGTGGATATAAATTACTTAGTATATTTATAGTTATAATATCCTCAATACAGTTTGGGAAAAACTATGGTGTAGCATCTTCTATTATTCAAATAGCAGCAATACTAGTTATTAGTATAATGTTTACAAGTGGAAATGAAGAAATGTTAAGGTTATATTTTGAAAGAGATTTAGTTCTTAGTGCAGCCTTATTTGTTGTAGCTATTATACTAGGTATGTATGTTGATACAGAAAGAGAACATAGTAAGGAATTAAGAGAATTAGCAAATAAAGATGAATTAACTGGATTATACAATCATAGGTATTTTCAAGAATATCTTAATAATACACTAATAGAAGCAGATAAAAATGATAAAGAAGTTTCTTTATTGTTTATGGATATAGATTACTTTAAAAATTATAATGATGTAAATGGGCATCAAGCTGGGGATTTATTGCTTGAAAAGATTGGGAAAATATTAAATGAAAATATGAGAGAAAATGATATAGTTGCAAGGTATGGTGGAGAAGAATTTGCAGCAGTACTTCCTGACACAAAAGAAGAGGATGCTATAAAAATTGGTGAAAATATAAGAAATGCAATACAACAGACTGAGTTTGAAGGTCAAGAAAATCAACCAAACAAAAATATTACTATATCAATAGGTGTCTCATCTTATCCAAATAGTGCTATTAATAAACATCAGCTTATAAACACAGCAGATGATGCCTTATATAGAGCAAAATCTTTTAATAAAAATAGAGTAGAGTCATACCACAGTATATTATATGACTTATGCAGAGAAATAAATATACCAGAAGAAACAATAAAATCATTAAAAACATTTATAAATATGATAAATATAAAAGATAGATATACATATGGCCACACAGAGAGAGTAGTTATTTATTGTAAGTGGTTTGCACAGTCTATTGGATTAAGTGAACACGACCAAGCACAAATACAGATAGCAGCATATTTACATGATATTGGTAAGCTAGAAATTCCTGAAGAAGTTTTAAATAAAAAAGGTAGACTTACAGACGAAGAATTTAATATGCTTAGAAATCATCCTCAAGCAGGAGTTGACCTTATACACCATATAGTGCCACTAAAGGATTTTAGATCTATAATAAGACACCATCATGAAAGGTATGATGGGAAAGGTTATCCAGATAAGCTTCAAAAAGAGGAGATTCCATATTTGGCAAGAATGATTACTATTGCAGATAGTTTTGATGCAATGACATCTAATAGACCATATAACACAAGGAAGAGTCATGAAGAAGGAATACAAGAATTGAGAGCTAATGCTGGTACTCAATTTGATCCAGATTTAGTTGAGAAGTTTATAGAGATGTTAGAAAAATATAAAGATAATTTTTAAAAAATAGCCTATAAAGGTTATTTTTTTTTGTACAAGTACATATTTATTTTTGTAAGGGAGGGGATTATAATGTTAAGAGTATCTGATATAATGGAAAAGGAAATCATAAACATTAAAAATGGAAAAAGAATGGGATTTATAACTGATATAAATTTAGATATAAATGAGGGAAAAATAATGTCTTTTACAGTTAGTGGAGATGGAGGAAGGAGTCTATTTTCAAGAGGTGATGAAGGACAAGTTATATTTTTTAATGATATACTAAAGATAGGTTGTGATACTATAATAGTAAATATAGGTTCAGAACTTAATATAGACGATTTTAATATATAGCCAACAAAGGAGGATATAGATATGCAATGCCCTTACTGCAACTATAAAGAATCTAAAGTAGTAGATTCAAGACATACAGACAGAAAGTCTATAAGAAGAAGAAGAGAGTGTGAATCTTGTAAAAAAAGGTTTACTACTTATGAGAAAATAGAGATGACACCTGTAATGGTAGTTAAAAAAGATAATAACAGAGAATATTTTGATAGAGAAAAGTTAAAAAATGGAATATTAAAGTCTTGTGAAAAAAGACCTGTATCAGTAGAGCAAATAGATGACATAGTATACTATATAGAAAATGAAATAAATAAGCTTTATATATCTGAAATAGAAACTGGGGAAATTGGAGAAATGGTAATGGATAAGCTAAAAGAGGTTGACGAAGTAGCTTATGTTAGATTTGCATCTGTATATAGACAATTCAAGGATATAAATACTTTTGTAGCAGAGCTAAAAAATATATTAACAGAGAAAGGTAACTAGCATGGAAAAATTCATAAGAGCAAATGAAATAGATAAAAATTTAGACTTTGTAAATTTAGCTGTAACTCTTAAAAATGTAGATGCAAAGTCAAAAGATGATATGTTAACTGTTTGTAAAGAAGGAAACTTTAATTTTAAAAACTTAACAAGTAATGTACAAATACATTCAGATATAGTTAATGTAGTTGAAAAGTTTGATATAGGATTAAAAAAGGATGGAGATGCACTTATAACAAACTTAACAAATACTCCACTATTAATATTTACAGCAGATTGTGTTCCAATAGCTTTAATAGACAAGAAAAATAAAGCTATTGGACTTATCCATGCTGGATGGAGAGGAACTTATTCAAAAATCGTTAAAAATACTATAGATAAAATGATAGAACAATATAACACTAATCCAGAAGATATAGTAAGTGTTATAGGACCATCTATAGGTAGATGTTGTTATGAAGTATCAGAAGAACTTATAGAAAAATTTAACACAATTCTTACAAACAAAGATGAAAAATTTTATATAATAAAAGAAGGAAAGTATCATTTAGATTTATGGAATGTTAATGAACAAATATTAAAAGAATGTAAAGTTAAAAAAGAAAACATAATAAACTTAAGTATTTGCACAAGTTGTGAAAGTGATAGATTCCATTCTTATAGAAAACATGATAAAACAAATGAAAGAATAGGTATGATACTAGAGATAAAATAAAGAGGTGAATTAATACCATGAAAGTAAAAGTACTTGTTATAGATGATGAAATGCATATAGTAGAGCTTTTAAAGTTCAATTTAGAAATGTCAAACTATGAAGTTGACTATGCATACGACGGAATAGATGGATATATAAAGGCAAGAGAATTAAAGCCTGATTTAATATTATTAGACTGGATGTTACCTAATATAAGTGGTATCGATGTACTTAGAAAGATAAGAAGTGACAAAGAATTAGCTAATACACCAGTTATAATGCTTACTGCTAAAAATATGGAAAATGATAAAGTAGAAGGGCTTGAATTTGGTGCTGATGATTATATGACAAAGCCATTTAGTGTAAAAGAACTACTTGCTAGAATAGGTACTGTACTTAGGAGGTGTAATATAAAAGTAAAGACTAAAGAATCTACATTATTTACTGGAGACTTAAAAGTTGATTTAAGTAAACATGAGGTATATAAAGGAAGCGAAAAAATAGAACTTACTCTTAAGGAATTTGAATTATTAAAACTTCTACTAGAAAATAAAGGAAAGGTTCTTTCTAGAAATTATCTATTAGATAAAATATGGGGATATGAGTATTATGGTGAGACAAGAACAGTAGATGTTCATATAAGATATCTTAGAAAAAAAATTGAAAGTGAAAATGATTCGGATAAGTATATTCAGACAATCAGAGGTGTAGGATATAAAATTGATTAAAATATAACTTAGGAGATAACAACATGGAACAGTTAAGTACACTAGGGTATTCTATTTTATTAATATCTATAATAATCTCTATATTGTCAATACGATATACTTTGAGATTAAGAAAGTATCTAGAAGAATTTATATATGTTTCTAAAAAAATAAGTAATAAAGAATTTCATTCAAGAATAAGTAGTACAGCTAAAGGTGATTTAGGTGAACTAAGCAGAAACTTTAATGAAATGATAGAAATAATGGACAAAACCATAAGTGATTTGGACTATAGCAATTTACAAAAAACTTCTATACTAAAAAGTATATCTCATGGAATTTTGGCTATAGATATAGATGGAAATATAATGCTTATAAATGAAGAAGCTAAAAGAATGCTAAAATGTGATAATGGTATATTGGTAGAAGGAAAAAATATAAAAAATGTAATAAAAGAAGAAAAATTATTAGAAGAAATAAATACGTTTAAAGGTTGGAAGCAAAATAAAACCGATGAACTAAAAATTAATGATGATTTAGTATATAAGGTTAGCATAGACCCAATATATCTTGAAAGTATAAAGCACATAATAATAGGTTCTATAATAAATATACAAGATATAACTGAAAAAGTTAAATTAGAACATATGAGAAGTGATTTTGTAGCAAATGTAAGCCATGAATTAAAAACACCTTTAACATCAATAAGTGGTTTTGTAGAGACCTTAAGGCTAAATGAAAATATTGATGTACAAACTAGAAATCGATTTTTAAGTATAATCGAAACTGAATCAGATAGATTAAAAAGATTGATTGATGATATATTATTACTTTCATTTATCGAAAATAATGAAAAGATAGTTTACGAAGGTGTATCCTTATATAATGTCTTTTTAGAAGTATATGAAATGACTAATTATATAGCGAAATCTAAAAATATAAACTTAACTTATGAGTTTGATGATAAATCGATTGTAGTATTTGCAAATAGAGATTATATAAAACAAGTATTTTTAAATCTAATAGATAATGCAATAAAGTATACTCCAGAAAATCAAGGTAAGACAGTAAAGGTAAGTGTAGATACAAAACAAGATAAAATCATAATAAAAGTAAAAGATGAAGGTATAGGTATACCTAAAGAAGATATAAATCGTATATTTGAGAGATTTTATAGAGTTGATAAAGCAAGAAGTAAAGAAGTAGGCGGTACAGGTTTAGGTCTTGCTATAATAAAGCATATAGTTAAGTCTTTAGGTGGAACAATAGAAGTAAAAAGTGAATTAAGACATGGTAGTGAATTCATAGTTAATATACCTGAGAAAATTTCCTTTAAATAAAGGAAATTTTTTTTTGTTTTTGCACAAACTATTATCATGATATTTTAAATTAGGAACAATAGTTGTAAAAACAAAGGAGTTGATATGATGGAAGAGAGTGTATTAAGGGAAGGTGTTTTTAGACATTCGTTCATGGTAGCATCTATTCTAGGTATATTATGCAGAGCATTAGTTCTTAGGGTTGTAGATAAACAATATCCAAGAAGGCCTCAGGATTATCTAGAACAAATAATAACATCAGCACTAGCTGCATTTTTAGGAGCAATAGCCCTTCCGGCTCTTTTAGAAAATGAATTCTCTGCATTAACATTTTTTGCAATAGCAATACAACAATTTCAAGGCCTGGCAGAGCAAGAAAGAATAACCTTAAAAAATATTGACGAATCAGAGATAGTGCCAAAAGGATCAGCTTATGTAGAAGAGATAGCTTCGACTTATGAATCTAGATGTTATATAAGTTTACTATCATCATTAATGGCATCAGGCTTATTTATACTATTTAATAACTATTTATTATATGGATTTTTAGTATCAACGATAGCAGCAGCTATAGGTGCTGGAATTATAGGGCTTATAATAAGAAGATATTTAAGAAGAGATAGTATAGCAGATGTAGCAGAAGTTAGAGAAGCTAAGATTCATTTTGATAAATCAGTTCTTAAAGTAAATGGAGTTTATATAGGGAACATAGGTTTAGAAGATACTAGAAATAGATATTTAAATGAAGGATTGGCAATAGAAATAATTCCTAAAAGCTTAGGTGATTTTGGTATAGTAAGTGATATAGGACAAAGACAAGCTATAATACATAATATATTTATTCATATGGGTGTAGATAAAGATGTAGATGAAAAAGACATATTAACTATATCAGAAACAGATTTTGATAAACGTTCAGTAGTAATACCTTTTATTCCAATAATGAAGGATATAGAAACTATGATTGAAATAGTAAGAAGTACTCCTATTATAGAAACAGCAAAAGGTAAAAATAGTGATTACAAAAAAACTATATAAAAATAAAGAGGTGGTATTATGGATACAGCATTTGTAGTTGCCTTATCAATAGGTGTGCTATCTAGGTTAATAATGTTAAATGTAGATAAAAAACAATACCCTACACAACCAAACGTGCTTTTAACACAACTTGTGTTAGCATTTGTAGCTTCAGCATTAGGAGCATTAGTTGTTCCTGCTTTACTAGAGAAGTCATATACATCAATTACATTTTTATCATTGGCAGCAGAACAGTTTAGAAAAGTAAGAGAAAGTAGAAGAAATACACTTCAAAACTTAGAAGATATTCAATTAGTTAAAAGAGGAAGTGCGTTTATAGAAGAAATAGCAAGAACATATGAAGTAAGAAATTATATGTGTATAGTAACATCTTTTTCAACTATATCTTTGTATCATTTTATGATAAAAGAATTTAATATATCTCAAAATAGTAGCTTACTTATAAGTGGGGTATTTGGACTTATATTAGCTATAATACTTAAAAAATTATTAAAAAGAAAGTCTATTGAAGACATAGCAGATGTTCGACAAGTAGAAATAAAATTTGTTGATGAATCAATTCTTCAAGTAGGAGATTTAAAGGGAATAACAAATGTAGGTCTTGAAAGTGATAGACAAAGATATTTAGAAAATGGAATAGGTATAGAAATTATACCAAAAGACAACAATTATATAAATGCAAGTGTATTATACGATGCAGGACAAAGGCAAGCTATAGTATATAATATATATTCAAGAGTAGGACTTTTTAGAGATGATAATGAACCGGCATTTGTACCTCTTCCAAGAAGACATCCTCAGAAACAAAGTATAATGATAGCTTATGTACCAATAGAGAGAGATGTAGAAAAAGTATTAGAGGCTGTTAGGTCTTGTCCGATATTATCTAGTTCAAAAGGTAGAAATCTATCTATTAATTATAAAATAGGCGAGAAAGGAAGTGTATAATATGGGAGAAAATATGGGTTTAACAGAATATACATTAGCAGTAATAACTACAGATAAAAATATGAAATTTGGTGGAGGATGTCCTATATTTTATGCAGAGGATGATAAAGATCTTCAACATAAAGCAATGCTTATGGCAAAGAGCGTTGGAGGAATGGTTCATGATATGACAAATGGAACATTAATCGTAGTTAAACATTAAAGGTACCTTTTAGGGTACCTTTTAACTTATTGCAAATATTGACTAATTTCAGCAAACCGTGGTATTATAAAACGATGTAATCATATGGAGAAAAGTGGTGAAAGTTCATGGAAGTAAACGTAAAGAAAATGAATAACGTAGTTAGCAAAGTTTATAATAATAGTATTGCAGAGGAACTAGGAATAGAGGTAGGAGATATACTTATTTCTATAAATGGCCAACCAATACAAGATATAATAGAATATAGATTTTTATTAAGTGATGAATACTTAGAAGTTGAGATACAAAAAATAAATGGTGAAATATATGTATATGAGATAGAAAAAGAATATGATGATGATTTAGGTATAGAATTTTCTAACCCTATAATAGACAAAGCTAAAAGTTGTAGAAATAAATGTGTATTTTGCTTTATAGATCAACTTCCAAAAGGAATGAGAGAAACTCTTTATTTTAAAGATGATGACTCAAGATTATCATTTTTACAAGGTAACTTTGTAACTCTTACAAATATGAGTGAAGAAGATATAGATAAAATAATAAGATACAGAATAAGTCCAATAAATATATCAGTTCATACTACAAACCCAGAACTTAGACAGAAGATGATAAAAAATAAGTTTGCAGGTAAATTATATGATATAATGAAAAGATTAGCAGATGCACAGATACAAATGAACTGTCAAATAGTTTTATGTCCTGGATATAATGATAAAGAAGAATTAGAAAGAACAGTATCTGATTTATCTAAATTATATCCATATGTAAATAGTGCAGCAGCAGTTCCAGTAGGTATAACTAAGCATAGAGATCATTTACCTAACTTAGAGATATTTAACGAGAAAACTGCAAGAGAGACTATAGAACAAGTTGAAAAATTACATGAAAAATATCTAAAGGAATTAGGAACAAGATTTATATTCTTATCAGATGAATTTTATGTAATGGCTAATAAAAAATTATTAGACTATGATGAATATGAAGGATTTATACAATTTGAAAATGGAGTAGGAATGATTAGTAAGCTTGAAAGAGAAATACAAGATCAACTAACTACTTTATCTGAAGAAAAGATAAATATAAAAAAGAAAGTTTCTATAGCAACAGGGCATTCTGCATATGAATTTATATGTAAAATGGCAAAAGAAATAATGGATAAGTGTCCTAATATGGAGATTAACGTTTATAAGATAATAAATAATTTCTTTGGAGAGACAATAACTGTTTCTGGACTTATAACAGCAACAGATATAATGGATCAATTAAAAGGTATAGATTTAGGAGAGACTCTTTATATACCAAGAAGTATGCTAAAAGCAGATGAAGATATATTCTTAGATAATATAACTTTAGAAGAATTAAACAATAAAATGGGAATTGAAGTAATACCTTGCTTAAATGAAGGTAAAGACTTTGTTGATAAAATATTAAAGTAGAGAAGGGAGATTATTATGAGCAATAGCAATAATAGACCGATAGTTGCAGTAGTAGGAAGACCTAATGTTGGTAAATCAACATTATTTAATAAACTAGCAGGAAAAAGAATATCTATAGTAGAAGATACTCCAGGAGTAACTAGAGATAGAATATTCACTGAAGTTGAGTGGTTAGACAGATACTTCACATTAATAGATACAGGTGGTATAGAGCCAGATAATGGAGATATAATACTATCTAAAATGAGAAATCAAGCAATGCTTGCTATGGACATGGCTCACGTTATAATGTTTGTAGTTGATGGAAAGGCAGGACTTACAGCAGCAGATAAAGAAGTTGCACAAATACTTAGAAAGACTAGTAAACCAGTTATATTAGTAGTTAACAAAATAGATAATATAAATCAATTTGATAACATATATGACTTTTATGAATTAGGATTAGGAACTCCATTTGCAATATCTAGTGCTAATGGAATGGGACTTGGAGACTTACTAGATGAAGTAATAGCATTTTTCCCTAAAGGATTAAATACAGAGTATGACGAAGATATAATAAAGATAGCTATAACAGGAAAGCCTAATGCAGGAAAGAGTTCTATAGTTAACAAGATGTTAGGAGAAGAAAGAGTTATAGTAAGTCCAATAGCTGGAACTACTAGAGATGCTGTAGATACTTATCTAGAAAGAGATGGACAACAGTTCATGCTTATAGATACGGCAGGTATAAGAAAGAAAAGTAAGATATATGAAACAGTAGAAAAATATAGTGTTATAAGATCTATGGCAGCAGTAGATAGAGCAGATGTTGTAATGATAGTAATAGATGCAGCAGAAGGTATAACTGAACAAGATACAAAAGTTGCAGGTATAGCACATGATGAAGGTAAAGGATGTATATTCGTTGTTAATAAGTGGGACTTAATAGAAAAAGACAACAAGACTTTAGGAAATTACACAAAAGAAATAAGAGAAAAGTTCCCATTTATGATGTATGCACCAGTGCTATTTGTTTCTGCTAAAACTAATCAAAGAATGAATAAAATATTAGAAACTGCAGAATTTGTAGCAAACGAAAATGCTAAGAGAGTATCAACATCAGCATTAAACGATGTAATAGGTGAAGCTGTAATGTTAAATCAACCACCATCAGACAAAGGAAAGAGATTAAAAATATACTATGGTTCTCAAACAGGAGTTAAGCCACCTAAGTTTACGTTATTTATAAATGACAAGCAGTTAACTCACTTCTCATATCAAAGATATCTTGAAAATAAGATAAGAGAGAACTTTGGATTTGAAGGAACTCCTATACACTTTGAATACAGAGAAAAAAGAAGGTAATAAAATTACTTAAGGGGGATTAGTATGCTTAACTATTTAATAATTTTTATAATTGCTTATCTTTTAGGAAATATATCAACATCATATATTATTGCTAGAAGATTAGCAGGAGTGGACATAAGAACTCAGGGATCGGGAAATGCAGGTTCTACTAATGTACTTAGAACTCTTGGAAAAAAGGCAGGTCTTATGACATTTGTAGGAGACTTATTAAAAGGAATAATAGCCGTATTATTAGCAGGTATAATTGCTAAATATATTGGACTAGACCCACTTACAGCTAAGTATATAGCTGTTGTAGGAGTTGTTAGTGGTCATAACTGGCCAGCATTTTTAGGATTTAAAGGTGGAAAAGGAGTTGCTACATCTTTAGGTTCTATGATAGCAGTTAATCCTATAATGGCCTTAAGCTGCTTTTTAGTATTTTTAATAATAGTTTATATAACTAAATACGTATCACTAGGATCAGTACTTAGTATATTACTTTCTCCAGTAATAATGATATTTAGTCAAAATACAAAAGGTGTACTAGTTACATTATTTTTAACTCTATCAGTTATATATACTCATAGAGAAAATATAAAAAGACTTATAAATAAAACAGAAAGAAAAATTGGAGAAAAAAAATAAAATAGTATCTAGGTGGTGTTTTTAATGGAAAAAGTATGTATTTTAGGAGCTGGAAGTTGGGGAAGTGCATTAGGTTTAGTACTAGCTAAAAAAGGCTATGAAGTAAGCATATGGACTTTAAGTCAAGAACAAGCTGATAAAATAAATAAGACAAAAGAAAATATAGATTATTTACCAGGGGTTTTATTCCCAAATAACATAACACTTACAACATCTTTAGAAGAAGCAGTACTAGACAGTAAAATTATAGTATTAGCAGTACCTTCTCAAGCTATAAGAAGTGTTTCAAGTAGCCTAAAGCCATTTGTAAAAGATGAACAAATAGTAGTAGATGTTGCAAAAGGATTAGAAAGAGGAACTGGGCTTAGACTATCAGAGGTTGTAGCTGAGGAGCTTCCAAATAATCCTTATGTAACTTTATCAGGTCCATCTCATGCAGAAGAAGTTGCAAGAGATATACCTACTACAGTAGTAGTTGCATCAGAAAATTTAGAAGTGGCTCAAATAGTTCAAGATATGTTTATGACACCTAAATTTAGAGTGTATACTAACCCTGACATAGTAGGAGTTGAACTTGGTGGAGCTCTTAAAAATATAATTGCATTTGGTGCAGGTATATGTGATGGTTTAGGATATGGAGATAATGCAAAAGCTGCACTTATGACTAGAGGTATAAGAGAAATAGGAAGATTAGGAGTTAAAATGGGTGCTAATTTATCTACTTTCTCAGGACTATCAGGTATAGGTGATTTAATAGTTACTTGTACAAGTATGCATAGTAGAAATAGAAGAGCAGGAATTCTTATAGGGCAAGGAAAAAGTTTAGAAGAAACTCTTGCTGAAGTTAAAATGGTAGTAGAAGGTATAACTGCTACAGAAGTTGCTTATGATGTTTCTAAAAAGCTAGGTATAGATATGCCAATTACAAGTGCAATATATTCTGTACTTCACGAAGGTGCAAATCCAAATGAAGTAGTAGCAGATTTAATGATGAGAAACAAAACACATGAAATAGAAGAAGTAGTGGAAGATAAGCTAGGATTTTAATCCTAGCTTTTTT
>ERZ1463036.239-NODE-239-length-12300-cov-8.547244_pt1 | contig 12300 bp, 7 predicted proteins | sample MGYA00564485_ERZ1463036 | MGnify/ENA primary metagenome ERZ1463036 (study PRJEB39244, sample SAMEA3635127) | Helicobacter pylori | study: EMG produced TPA metagenomics assembly of PRJEB11511 data set (Assembly of a 5300-year-old Helicobacter pylori... | reverse complement strand
TAACGGGTGACTGGAGTTCAGACGTGTGCTCTTCCGATCTCCACAGTCCGTGAGGGATTGCTCACAAAAGATGTCTTGGAGCCTTTTAGTATGGTAGGTTGTCTATGTTTACTTTTGTTTCAATTTCTTTATTTTGTACAGAATACTCACCCTCTAATACTTCTATGTTAGGGAGATGCTTTGCAATTTTGAGTATCCGTTTTGAAAAAGCAGAAAAAGGATTTTGCAACTTTATATATAAAGTATCCATAGCTCTCGTTATAGCCATAAAAATCCATAAAGCAGCATACTGTGCTTTATATTTGTTTCTACTTTCTTCATCTTTAAACAATCCCATAGCTTCCGAAGCGTATTCTTCTGCGAAATTGCTAACGTATTTATCCTGATAGAATTTATCCAAGTCAATACACATAGCATTCCAAGCTTCCAAACCACGACAAGATTCATACAATAGGCATCTTGTATTGTTGAATCCCACCTTATTTAGTAATCCTTGTTTTTCTTTGACAGTACAATCAATGATTGTTAGGTAGCCTGGAAGTTGTGTCTCTAAAGAACGTATAGAACTCGGTTCCTTAAATAGGATAGTATCATTTTTATCAATAAAGACATCCTTACTATCTGTTTTCTGATTGTATTTCATAAAATCACCTCCAGGAAAAAGAAACATCATATTTTCATAGTTACTACATCCATAGTCTTTGCCTCGTAGATAAAGCGTTTCTATTATATCTGCAGGTATTTCTCCTTTAGGAACATCACGGACATCAATTATAACATGACCTTGATTCTTTATAGAATCCGAAGCCTTTAATGATGTGCTAAGATTAAATTCTTTTGCAAATTCGTTTATGAAACTAACTATATTTGCTTTTTGCCTATGCACATAAGTCAAAGGTATTTTTTGGAAATCGAGTTGCTTACCAAATTGTACTGTCCAATTTGTTTCATGGGAAGTTCTTATCAATTGATCTTTTCCACCTGTAGCTACCACAAAATTATCAGAGCCATGCATTTCTAAGAGCAAGGCTTTTTCGTATGGGGTACAATCTTGTGCCTCATCTACCAGTATCAAGTCCGACCAATTTACTTTTCTTAAAATCTTCTTTATTTGCTCTTGAAATACTGTTCCAGCAGTTTCTTTTCCTTCGGCAATTTTTGCTTCCACAATATCTTGAATAGCGCGAGATTCTTCTTCAAAGAAATTGCCGATGTCATCGTCACTTATAAGATTATTCTCTTCAATGAACTTAGTTCTTGCGAAGTTCAAAAAGGTGTCGTATATTTTTTCGTATTTATTTTTAAACTCTTGTGTATTTCGTATTTCATACTCTGAATATACAGTGCGCATTCCATATTTCTCAATAAATTCATCTTTATTGTGAAACATAAAGTATAGTTCTTCCAAAATCTGATTATACCCATTGAGAAATTCATTATTTGCATAGAATTTATCAAACAGTTCTCTCTTGTCGGCTTCGTAGGCCTTGGCATTTTCTTCCAAATTATCAAACTCAACCGTTTTGCTGAGTCTGTTGAGATAACGGCAAAATTCCTCGCATTCTTTTTGGTCTTCAATGCGAATTTGTCCATTCTTAACAAAATGCTTGAAGATGAACATGGCATCAATATTTTTATCCGTATTAATGGACTTATGGAAATATTCCATTAATACGACCATAATGCTTACTCTCAAATGACATTTTGAGAAAAGTCGATGAATTTGTGCTGCATCCATATGAAGAACACGGACGGGCGAATGTCTGTATATGTCTTGAAAAAACTTGTGTAAAGTAGAAATTGATGCATTGCAAGGCGTGAAATCTCCCATGCCTTTGATGGTTTGCTTAATGTCCATCACAAGCATATTATTATAGGTAAGAAATCTACAACGATGGTTTCTTCTTTCTTCATCCTTTTGAACTTTATTGTACATTAGTTTCATTAAAACTAAGGATTTGCCTGTTCCTGCTTTTCCTGTAACAATACATAATTTATTTCCTGCTGTGTTTATTGCAGTATTGACCCCTATACTAGTTTTTGCTTTGGAAATTTCTTCTATTTTCTTTTTTGTCAAAATCCCTTGATTCGTCTTGGCATTGCTAATATTTATAAAATCGCAGATAAAGTTTTCCCAAGTGGTCACTTTTGATTTTGTAACGAGGCAATTTGTATCTTTCATATCATTGCCCCATGTTTCTTTTATAGCTTGACATACAATATTGTAAACCGATACAGAAATATTGAATATCAAGTTCCCGATGCTCCCTTTTTTACTACAAGAGGAAGATTTTATGGCATGAAAAATTGCTATATCAAAGTGTTTTACGTCTTTAAAAAAACTCGTTTCACTCTGATTCTCTCCATTTTTAACACTGTTATTATAGACGAAGTCTCTCAATGCCTTCTTTTCTTCGGCAATAGCTTTTCTGTAATCCCAGAATCCGTTGGAATTATAAATGTATTCTTCATCAAAATCCAAGATGGAGTTGTCTTCATAACTGCGTACTGCTATGGCTAAGTTGTGAAGATAAGTATGGGTATCTTGTGTCCTAAAAAAGTTACCCTTTTCATTAGGGATATCAATGAAGATGACATATTTGTAATTGCCAACAATGTTTATTGGTGACTTAAAGTTAAAAATAACATGTACATTTACTTTATTGGTATATCGAAAAACATAGTCAAATGCCTTTTTTACAGCATTTACAGTTTCCCGATCTTCATTTGTTGTATTTAAATCAATAAATGTAACCATAGATGAATGTCTTTATAATGTGTACTTAGATTATAGAATTCTATTTTTATCAGATAGATGTGATTCATTCAATGCTGCTCCCCGCAAAAAGAGAGCAGCATTGAATTATAAAATTACAACCCAAGGTCGCCGCCGTCTCCTTCAGAAGAAGATGAGCCTCCGCCTGTCGTTGAGCCTCCGCCGGTTGATGACGAGTCTGATCCGCCACCTGGCTTGTTGCTGTCGTCTGTTGAGCCGCCCGAAGTGGAAGGGGAGGTAGACTTCTGGTTGAGCACCTCACGCTTGTAGTGAGTGATTTCCGTATTTACGTAGTCGATGAATGAGGTGTAGTCCTTCTCGCCAAAGACCAGGGCGAGGGCATTCACCATCTTCACCAATGCGCGATATGCATCGTCGCTGGCTGTGCGGGCGGTCTTCAATGCTCCTACGGTTATGCCCATCTTCTCGTTGGTGCGCTGCAGGGTGAGAGTTCTTACTCGCTCGTTGGCTTCCTTCAGGTTGGTTACGAATGCCGTCAAGCCTAGCGTGGTGACTTGTGCCGAGAACTTGCCTTCGAGGTCTGTGATGAAGTTGACCAGAAGACCTGTCTCCTTGTCGAGTTGTCCGGCGGTGTTGATCTTGTAGTCCTTGATGTGCTGTGATAGGACCTTTGCAGCCTGAGCCATGTCGGTAACCGGCATGGCGAGGAAGCCTTCAACGGCTTTCTTGTAGCCAGCGTATAGAGCATCACGGTCGTTGTCAGCCTTGGCTATATCATCAGTCAAGAGACTTTTCTGTGAAATTTTTAAGGCTTCGTCTTCTGCTGTAACTGCAGCCTTGAAATTACTGACTAGTTCCGAAGCCTTTTCCTTGACGGCAGCGTCTGCTTCGGCACGTGCAAGAATGTTACTTACAAACGTGAAATGCGCACCGTTATTCATGCGCTGGATGTTGATGTCTGAAATCTCTTTCATGATGTTAAAGATTTTAATTTGACAATTCGTTATGTGCGTTGTCGGATTCCTCCGATTGCAATGGCTAAAATATAAAAATTATCGAGAAAACCGCCACCTTATTACGAAAATTTTATCATATTGTGAGAAAAAGATAGTTTTTTCCTATAAAAAATGATTTTGATGCTAGTTTTTGGGATGTTTTGAAACAAAAAGTTGCTATAAACTGGAATCAGCAGGCATCTTTACATTTTGCGGGCATGGAATCAGGAATCAAAACATCCAACGGCAATTGAAAGTAGCCTTTGACTGCAATCAAAGGTCCCAACGTCACATGAATGTAGGTATTGATTGCAGTCAATGGCTTCAATGAGGTTAAAAGTATCTGTTGATTACGATCAGCAGCCTCAACGACTCTAAAAGTGGCTGTTGATTGCAATCAAGACTTTCTGTTAACATCAAAAATAGAAATGTTTTCTAATCAATGCCCTCCATAACCCAACAAAAAAAGCATGGCGCAAATCACTGCGCCATGCTCCAATAAAAGAAAACCTTATAGTCAAAATAGAAATTAGCGATTCTAATTCTTATTCCGGTACTAATCTTTTTCTAGTACTTCGCATTCTGAGGATCAAAGTTGGTCCAACCGCTCATCCAGTTGGTGCTGCCATTGAAGGCTCCGATGTAGCTTACGGTGTCGAAACCTGTTCAGCCAGCGAAACTTGCGGCACCGAGCAATGGGCTTCCTGCGATAGGAGTATAGCCATCTGCACCAACGGCATCCATACCAGCGAAATATACATTCTGAAGCTTGAACTTGCCATCCTTGGCATCCTTCACGATGGTGAGGTTGTCAATCTGCGAACTTGGGATGATATCGAAGGAGAATGCCCTGGAATCAGCCTCTGAACTAGGCACAGCTCCTCCGTTCATCCACACATTGTTATAACGCTGCGACAATGGTGTTACGGGCGGAAATCTGTTGCCTTTTTCGGGAATTTAAATCTTGAAAAACTGGCATTAATACGTTGATTTTGAGCGAAATGTATCTTTTTGCTATGCAAAGCGGTAATTATTGTGATTTTTGTTTGGTTGTTAACGGATTTTATATTACCTTTGCATCTGAATACATATTTTATGTAAAACTTGTAATGGATAACGTAGTAATATATAAAATAGGTATATTCAAGATAAAGAGAGGAAAAGAGACGAGTATTATAAGAGATAATAATTATAAGAAGAGAAGATATATGAAAATGAAGGTTTTATTTGCTTCCCTGTTGCTGGCTGCTTCGGGGCAAGTGCTGGCACAGTCTTCCGGACAGGTTGGGGGACAGGTCTTCGATGAAAATGGAGACCCTGTAGTGGGTGCACAGATCATGGTGAAAGGTTCTAAAACCGGAACCGTGACCGACATTGATGGTAAGTTCAGCTTGCCGAGTGCTAAACAAGGAGAAACAATTGTAGTCACTTATCTTGGTATGGATTCACAGACCGTGAAGGCGGCGCCGGGTATGAAGGTCAACATGCATTCGCAAGATCGTGAGCTCGACGAAGTAATCGTTGTGGCCTATGGTGAGCAGAAGAAATCATCTTTCACGGGTTCTGCGGGTGTAGTGAAAGGTGACCTCCTGGAGAAAAAGCAGCTTACCAATGTGTTCAGCGGATTGCAGGGCGAGGTAGCCGGTGTACAGATGACCAATACATCCGGTTCGCCAACAGCCACCCCTTCTTTTGCCATCCGTGGCTTCAGTTCCATCAACGCCGGAACATCTCCGCTCATTATCGTGGATGGTGCTCCATACGATGGCGGATGGAACAACCTCAACCCTAACGATGTGGAGAGTGTCACCGTGTTGAAGGATGCGGCATCCAACGCCCTCTATGGTGCCCGTGGTGCCAATGGTGTTATCATGATTACCACCAAGAAGGGTAAGGCTGAGAAGGCTACCATCAGCTTCGAGGCTAAGTGGAGCGGCAACAGTCGTGCCACCATCGATTACGACCGCATCACCGACCCTGCCGAGTATTATGAAACCTATTACAAGGCTCTCTATAATTATAATGTACGCGATAAGGGCATGTCGGCTTTCGATGCGCATGTTGCTGCCAACGAAACCATGGGCAAGACAAGCGACAAGGGCGGATTGGGCTATGTGGTCTATGCCGTTCCTGAGGGACAGTATCTCATTGGAACCAACGGCCGCCTGAACCCGAATGCCACCCTGGGCAATCGTGTTTATAACAACGGCAAGTTCTATACCCTTACCCCTGACGACTGGGTGGATGAGGCTTTCCGCAATGCGCTGCGCCAGGAATACAACATGAGTATTACCGGTGGTAGCAACAAGATGACCTACTATGCTTCCCTGGGCTATCTGAAGAACGAGGGTATCGTATATAACTCTGATTTCGAACGATATACAGCCCGTGTCAAGGCTGATTACCAGGCCAAGGACTGGCTGAAGGTGGGCACGAACATCAACTTTGCCCATACCGACCAGAACGATGTGAGCGATGGTAGCCAGACGGTTTTTGATATCACCACCCGCTTTGCACCTATCTATCCGGTTTATCTGCGTGATGGCGAAGGCAACATCATGACCGATGAGAATGGCAAGATGTATGACTATGGTGATGGTGGAAATGGCGGTGCACACCGTCCTACGGGATTGGAACCTCTGAGAAACTTCCTGCAGACGGATAAGCTCAATGCCAACAAAACCTTTACCAATGTGTTCACCCTCAATGGTTTTGCTGATATCACCCCTGTCGAGGGCTTGAAGCTGACACTGAACGGCACCGTGACCGACAATGAGTGGAAGAATACCCAGACCACCCAGCCTTTCTATGGAAATACTGCAACGGTTTATCCGGGTGGATATGTATATAAGGCCGATTATCAGACCTATACTGTTAACTTCCAGCAGATAGCCAACTACAGCAGGCAGTTTGACAAGCACAGCTTTACCCTGATGCTGGGTCATGAGAACTATAAGTACATGTACAATTACCTGAGTGGTGACAAGGAGAAGATGTTCTCTTACTTCGGAGCACAGGAACTGGATGGTGCCGTGAAGGTGATTTCCAACGGCAGCAACACCAGCAATTACAACACCGAGGGTTATTTCTCCCGACTGATGTACGATTACGATGGCAAGTATTTCCTGCAGGCATCTTACCGTAGAGACGCCTCATCCCGCTTCCATCCCGACCATCGCTGGGGTAACTTCTATTCCTTCGGCGGAGCCTGGATTCTGAGCAAGGAAAAATGGTTCGAGTCTTCCTGGATTGATATGCTGAAGCTGAAGGCTTCATGGGGTCAGCAGGGTAACGATGCTATCGGTGACTACCGATATACCGATACTTATTATCTCAGCAATTTCAATGGCGAGGTAAGTTTCGTGCAGAACACCGTGGGTAATCCGAATATTACCTGGGAGACCAACAGCAACTTCAATGCAGGTATCGAGTTTGAACTCCTCAAGAGCCGCATCACGGGTAGCATCGAGTACTTCAGTCGCAAGACCACCGATATGCTCTGCTTCGTATATGTGCCATTCTCAGGCGGTTATACCGGTTCTTATGACAATGTGGGTGATATGGTCAACCGCGGTGTGGAGGTAGATTTGCACTTTACGCCTATCCGCACCAAGGACCTCTCGTGGATGATCAACCTCAACGCCACCCACTACAAGAACAAGATTACGATGCTCAACGACGACAATAAGGGCAGTATGCTCGATGGACATCCAGGTTACGTAAGCGATCCTTACTTCTATGGCGAGGGTCTGCCTATGCACACCTTCCGCCTGAAGAAATATGCCGGAGTTACGGCAGATGGTGAGTCTTCCTGGTATGTGAAGGATGAGGCTACCGGCGAACTGACCACAACTACATCCTCCACCGCAGCCTCTTATTTCAACTGCGGTACACCAGACCCAGACCTTTATGGAGGTTTCAGCAGCAACCTGGCATTCAAGGGCTTCGACTTCTCCATCACCTTCAACTACAGTCTGGGCGGCAAGGCCATCGACTACGGTTACAAGGCTTTGATGGGTAATCCATCTTCCGGCAACACCGGATTCTCCCTGCACAAGGATATCCTGAAGGCATGGTCAGAAACCAATACCAATTCTGATATCCCACGCTTCCAGTATGCCGTGAAGGATGTGGATACCAGTTCGGCCATCACTTCCGACCGCTTCCTGACGAATGCTTCCACGCTTACCCTGCAGAATATCAACCTGGGCTACACGTTCCCACGCAAATGGGTGAGCAGCTTGGGATTGAGCAACCTGCGAGTATATGTATCGGGCGACAACCTCTACTATTGGAGCAAGCGCAAGGGCTTCGACCCTCGTGGCGGCTTCTGGGGTACTTCTTCTGAATCATCCTATGCGCAGGTTCGTTCCTTCACCGGAGGCATCTCTGTGCAGTTCTAAAGATACGACAAAAACAATAAGACATGAACAAAATGAAAAGAAATATCAATCATATCATCGCAGCGATGGGGATGGCACTGGGTGTGCTGAGCCTCAGCAGCTGTATAGAGGAAACCTATCCGAACAATCAGGCGGTGCCTGGGCAGATCAGTTCCTCAAGCAAGTCGTTGGAATATCTTGCCAACAGTCTTCCTTCTTTCCTCACCACCTGGAATACCTACGGCGGTAGCTACTATACCCAGGACTGGGGTTATCCTTGCCAGATGTACATGCGCGACCTGCTCTGCGAGGACTTCCCGATGAGCGACAATGGCTATAACTACTGGTCGTATATTGAGGATGGATCTTCTTTGCGCTACGCATATTATTATCCGTTCTACTATTACTATGCCTTCATCAAGAATGCCAATAATGTAATCTCCACCGCCAAGAGTTCTGTGGAGGGTGGCAACAAGAGTGCATTGCCTTATCTGGGTCAGGGCTACGGCTATCGTGCCATGCTCTATCTCGACTTGTACCGACTCTATGAGTATCGCAAGACAGGTGTAGCTAGTCTGGATGATGCCGCTGACAAGGCTGGAGTATATGGACTCACGGTGCCTATCGTGAAGGAAACCACCAGCAAGACGGAACTGGGCAACAACCCAAGTGCGCCTTTCTACACCATGTACCGTTTCATTATGAACGACCTGAACCTGGCTGAGGAGGCGCTGGGCGATTACAGCCGAAGCAACAAGGCTTTCATGGACAAGAGTGTGATCTATGGCCTGAAAACCCGTCTGTGGCTTGCCATGGCATCCCGTTTTGAGCAGAGTGCCGACGACCTTGCCAAACAGATTGAGGCCGATAAGAACGAAGACGGATATGGCGAGCTGGGCATCACTTCTGCCAACGACTGCTTTGCCAAGGCTGCTGAATATGCACAGAAGGCCATCCATGCCGATACCTATAAGCCGCTGACAGAAGCGGAGTGGTCGGATACCAATACGGGTTTCAACACAGCCAACGATTCCTGGATGTTCGGTACGCTGGTCAACAGCAAGGAGCAGATTAACACCTCGGCCTGGTACACCTTTTGGGGCTGGATGTGCTCGGAGGCAGCCTGGAGCATGACTCAGTATAACTCATACCGCTGCATCAGCAAGGCACTCTACGACAAGATTTCCGTGAAAGACTGGCGCTGCCAGAGTTGGGTAAATCCTGCTGATGCCGGAGAGAAGGTCAATGCGGCTGGCAAGGACAGTGTGCCTGCCGGCTATAAGACCAAAATGACGGGTGAGCAGTGGGCCAAGCTTCCTCAGTATGCCAACATCAAGTTCCGTGCAGGTAGCGGCGGTATCACCAAGAACGACCTGGAGACCGGTCAGATTGCTTCGCTGCCGCTGATGCGTGTAGAGGAGATGTATTTCGATTATTTCGAGGCCATCGCTCACACCCAGGGTGTAGAGGCAGCAGCCCAGGCTTTGCAAGACTTCGTGAACACGTATCGTTACACCGATGGTTCTTACCAGTGCAAGGCAAAGACCATGGACGATTTCATCACAGCCCTGATGGTGCAGCGCCGCATCGAACTGTGGGGTGAGGGACTGGTGTTCTTCGATTACAAGCGTCTCAATCTCCCTATCAAGCGCCATTACACCGGCAGCAACTACGAGGCAAAATATCAGCTCAATTCTTATGCCGGCTATGTGGCACCTTGGATGAACTACATGATTCCTGAGGATGAGAAGGATAGAAACCCGGCAGTGGTGCTCGGTCCAAACCCATCTGGAGCCATCACGGCAGAGTAATTTATTTAAAAAGAACAAGAAAAATGAGAAAGTTACAACATTTATTATATATGCTGCTTGTGGGTATGGCCATCACTGCCTTCACTGCATGTAGCGACGATGATGATTATCAGCCTGCCCAGAAAGTGGCGGAGGATAATATGGGAGCCTACTTTGCTGCTGCCAATGCAGCCAGCGAGGTGCTTACTCCTGAGGAATATGCGGCTCGACCAACGGTTGATTTAAAGGTGAAGCGCCAGAACACCAAGGGCGATGTTTCCATCCCTGTGGTTGTGGATAAGGCTGATGCCGTGTTCAAGGTTCCTGCTGCTGTGGAGTTTAAGGATGGTGAATCAGAGGCAACTCTTTCCGTAGCTTGTCCTGGTCTCCAGGCACTTCAGTCATATCAGTTTTCCATCCATCTGGATGAGGCTGCCACGAATCCTTATGTCAAGGTAGATGGTTCGCCGGTGTTTAGTTACACCGTGATGGTGGCCCGCTGGGTCAAGGTGGTGGAGAATGCCACCTTCATGTATCAGAGCAATATCTTCCCATCAGTCAAGTCAGATATCTATCAGTTGGAGGGTCAGAACAAGTTCTACATCGAGAACTATCTGGGTTCTGGCATCAACCTGGGCTTCTATATTATTCCGCAGGATGCCAACGGCACATGGACAGCTTCGGCATTCTCGGCTTCCGACAGAAGCACCTGGAAGGGTATCTTTATGCCAGCCGACCATTATATGAACGACCCTGATGGCGGTACTTACTGGTATCTGATGAAGGATGCTGATAACTATGAGTATGCCAGCTGGATACCAGAGGGAGCTGGCAAGGGCATCAGCTACATCAACTTCTATCTGGATACCACAAGCGATGACTATGCATCCATCGACATGAGTGGTTCAACCACATCATACGCCGGTTTCCAGACTCCTTATATCTATTATTCAGACGGCAATGAATCGGGCTATACCTATATATATATGTATTGGGACAGCACCAATATTCCAGCCGCAGAGTAATGAAACTTTTTAAAGAAAGAAAACGATGAAAAAGAATCAATCAATAATACGCAAGATGGGGATGCTGCTGATGGCAGCATTCCTCCTTGCCACAACCTTCACTGCCTGCAGCAGTGACGATGTGGTGAAGACGCAGTTGGAGACTCCTGCTGTTACCGAAGGAAGCAAGACGGTAAGTTCGCTGGCTTTCAACTGGCAGCCTGTGGCTGGCGCTTCCCAGTATGCCTACGAACTTTACGATGCCGATGAAAAGGTGGTGCAGGGTGGTGTAACCGCAGCTACATCTGTAGTTACCACAGGCTTGAAGCCTAGCAGCACCTACACCCTGAAGGTATGGGCATATTCGCCTTTGAACAGCGACAAGACCACTTCGCCTATCGCAACCCTCAAGGCAACCACCAATGCCAAGACTCCGCTGGTTAAGCCTACTCCTACGGCAGAAACCGGAAATGGCGGTGTCACGATTTCATGGCCGGCAGTGGAGCATGCCGATTACTACAAGTACAGCTATACCGTAGATGGCGAAGTGAAGACGGGTAGTGTGGAAACCAACAGTGTGACCCTTACCGACCTGCCTATCGGCGAATATACCATCCAGATTATCGCATCGAGCAATGATGAGAACTATGCCGATTCTGAGCCTATCTCGCTCACCTTCAAGCGTACCAAGAGTGAGCTTTGGCGAGCTGACGGTACTTATACATCCGTAGGTCTGGGCACCAGTTTCAAGGCAACCATCGTGGCATACGATGATGGTACCTATACCATCGAAAAGCCATTTGGCGAGGACGATTATAGCATCAGCTTCACGGTTCCAGAGGGCTCTACCGAGATTACTCCTGTGGGTACGGCAAGCAATGGCTATTATGCTTTCTATGTAAGCAGCCAGTATTATGTAAGTCTTTATACTGCCAGTGGCTATTCTCAGTTTGATGGCACCAAGGAGGAGGGTGACGTCTGGTTCTATTCTTACCTGAACGATTATGATGGCAATCAGGTAGGCGATGGTGGTTACGATGAGTTCACCTGGAGCGAGGGTGATGACATCCCTGAGGGCTGCAAGGAAGAAGTTCCTGCGCTTCTCACCACAACCTGGAATCAGTATGCACCTTATTATAATGCCACTCCATTAGATAATGGCAAACCATCACTTACGGGCTGTGTGGCTACGGCTTTGGCTCAGATTATGAATTATTATCAGTATCCTGAAAAGTATGCCGATGGTACCAAGATTGATTGGAACCAGATGTTGCCTACTTACGAGGGTGTGGAATACACCGATGCCCAGGCAAATGCCGTGGCTCAGTTGATGGCTCATTGTGGAGAGGCAGTGAATAAGATCGGAAGAGCACACGTCTGAACTCCAGTCAC
>ERZ1463036.237-NODE-237-length-12338-cov-54.339575_pt1 | contig 12338 bp, 11 predicted proteins | sample MGYA00564485_ERZ1463036 | MGnify/ENA primary metagenome ERZ1463036 (study PRJEB39244, sample SAMEA3635127) | Helicobacter pylori | study: EMG produced TPA metagenomics assembly of PRJEB11511 data set (Assembly of a 5300-year-old Helicobacter pylori... | reverse complement strand
GATACTTCCAAGAAGAATTTCAGGAACATGTGCTAAGCACCAAAGACAATTAACTACTGCAATCAAGAGATCAAGAAACATAGCATTATTACCATTCACAACTGAATAGTAGTAATTAAAGAGTACTACAGAATTTGTATTTCTGTAGTACTCTTATTTTTTGCAAAAAATTATCAGCTTCTTGCATTAGTAATAGAAAAAAATTAAAATATACATACAGGGTATTTGTGGGAGGGGTATTTGTGAGAAAGAGAGATTTAAATATTATGAGAAATGTAAAAATCATAGATAATCTAAAGGCTCAATTAATAAGGGTTATAGGTGATTTTTATACATTATTAACTAGAGGTAGTAATGTAGCTGAAGAAGCTATTGTTGAATGTATAGCAGGAGCTATAATAATCTTATATGTATTAGGAGAAAAACTAGGATATTCTCTACCTGAGATAGATCATGAGATGAAAAAGAAGCTTGATTTTGGGATAAGATCAGAAGATGAAGTTGAAAAAGAAGGAAAGAGCTTGAGTAAACTTAAGGAGTATATTTCAAACAGAAGAGACTAATAATTAAATAGGAGGAGTTTTATGAATATAGATAAATTATTGAAAAAACTCATAAAGCCTGTAGGATTAATTTTATCTTCTGTAATATTCTTTTTATTAGGATATAGTCAAATTGGATTATTGATAGCAATAATATATTTTATAGATAATTTTTATCAGTTAAATAATTATTGGAAGAAGGAAGAGGATATAAATCAATTTACTAAAGAAATAAATAAAGCTGTTAAGGATACTGTAGAAAATACAATATTACCAATAGCTTTAATAGACGATAAGGGTATTATAGAATGGCATAATAATGTATTTAATGAGTTAGATGATCGAAGAAGTTTTCTAGGAGAAAATATACTTGGTATAGCAAGAGGATTAAAGTTAAGTGATATATTAGATTCTGATAAAGGATTGCATCAAAAACTAAAATTAAATAGTAAACTTTATGATGTTTATAGTAAGAAGATATTTAGAAAAGATAAACAATTATATTTAATTTATTTTAATGATATAAGTGAACTTATGGGATTAGATGCAACAAGAGAAAGCGTAGTATTAATAGAAGTAGATAATTTTACTGAAGTATTAGATTCAACAATTGAGTCAGATAAGCCTTTAGTTATTGCAGAAATTGATAGAGAATTAAGTAGCTATGCTCATAAACTTGAAGCTATGATAAAGAAGTATCAGACTAATAAATATATACTATCAGTTCAGGATAAATATATTGATGAGGAAATAAGTAATAATTTTAATATATTAGATAAAATATCTAATATAAATAAAGGAAATAAAATAGAAGTAACATTAAGTGTGGGGGTTGGAAGAGGTGGTATATCACCATTAGAAAACTATAAGTATGCTTCTATAGGAAAAGAGTTAGCTTTAGGAAGAGGTGGAGATCAAGTTGTTGTAAAGAGTCCAGATAGTGTAAAAATATTTGGAGGAAATAGCAAGGAGATAGAAAAGAGGACTAAAGTTAGAGCTAGAGTTGTTTCTCATGCATTAAAAGAACTTATATATGAAAGTAATAAGGTATTTATATTAGGACATAAAAATTTTGATATGGATTGTTTAGGTGCTGCTGTAGGTATGGCAAGTGCTGTAAGACAACTTGGTAAATCATGTAATATAATATTAGATGATAGCAATAAAGATGCAGTAAAATATTATTTGAAACAATTGCAAGTAGGTGGAAAGTATGCTAATCTATTTGAAACATCAGAAGAAGCTAAGAAAGAAGTAACTGATGAATCATTACTGATAATTGTAGATGTACACAATAGAAACTATGTTGATAATTTAGACCTTATAGAAAATTCAAAAAGAAAAGTTATAATAGATCATCATAGAAGAAGTGCAGATATAATAGGAGATACTTTACTAAATTATATAGAAGTTTATGCATCATCAACATGTGAAATGGTAACAGAAATTATACAATATATGATTGAAAATGTAACTTTAAATAAATTAGAAGCCGAAGGTCTTTTAGCAGGTATTTATATGGATACAAAGGGATTTGCCTTTAAAACAGGAGTAAGAACCTTTGATGCAGCATCATTTCTTAGAAAAATGGGTGCTGAAACTACAGAAGTTAAAAAGATGTTTACTGATAATTTAGAAGATTTTATACAAATAGCTGATATAATTAAATCAGCAAAGATAGAAGATAATATTGCTATATCAGTATGTCCTGCAAATGTTAAGGATACAGTAATGATTGCAAAATCAGCAGATGATTTGTTAAATATATCAGGCGTTTTAGCTAGTTTTGTTTTAGCAAATATTGATGGCCACACTTATATTAGCGCTAGATCTATTGGTGATATAAATGTTCAAATAGTTTTAGAAGCTTTAGGTGGTGGAGGTCATATGAATATGGCTGGTACTAAGATGCCAAATAAAACAATAGATGATGCCTTAATTGAATTAAATGAGGCAATTACAAAATACTTAAGGGTGGGTGAATAACATGAAAGTAATTTTATTAAAGGATGTTAAAAGTTTAGGAAAAAAAGGTGATGTTGTAAATACATCAGATGGATATGCAAGAAATTTCTTATTTCCAAAGAAGCTTGCAGAAGAAGCTACAAATAATAATTTACACATCTTAAATAATAAGAAAGAAAATGAAAGAAAGCAAAAGCTTGCAGAACTTGAAGCAGCTCAAAAATTAGCAGGAGAATTAAAAGGAAAAGAAATAAAAATAACTGCTAAAACAGGAGATAATGGTAAGTTGTTTGGAGCTATAACAAGTAAAGATGTAGCTACAAAGATAAAAGAAAATTATAAAGTTGAGATTGATAAGAAAAAGATTGTTATGGAAACAATAAAAGTAGCTGGAGGATATGATATAGAAGTTAAATTATATCCAGAAGTATCAACAAAAATGAAGGTTATTATTGTTCCACAAGCTTAAGGAGGAATAGTATTTTGAAATTACGCGAGGAAATTGGTTTCCTGCAAGATATAATAAATGGTGATTTATCACAAGACTCACAAATAAATGTTCTATTTGACATATTAAAAAATGTATTAGATGAAGGTGCTATAAGAGCTAGAACAGTAAGATTTAAACTTAAAGATTATGTTGGATCAAAGAATATAGCTGAGAGAGCATATGCATTAAATATGATAGCTTCAGATGGTGCTGGAATTGAAGTAGTACCACCAGAAGATAAAATAGATGAAGTTATTGAAGATGCTGTTGTGTGGATTTCAGAAGAGATAGCTAAAAGATATGTTCAAAATCAAATAGAATCAAAAGTAGAGAAGGCTATAATGGAAAAGCAAGAAAAGTATATAGATGAAATGAGACTTTCCATTATTAAAAAAGAAAAGGGCAGTGAAAACCAAAAAACAAAGAAAAAATATGAAGAACTTAAAGAATTAGATGATAGAGTCACAAGTAAAAATATAATGAGCTTTTTAAGACCTGAAAATTTAGATGAAATAGTAGGTCAAGAGAGAGCTATAAAATCATTAATATCAAAATTATCATCTCCGTATCCACAACATATAATTCTTTATGGACCACCAGGAGTTGGTAAAACTACAGCAGCTAGAATAGCACTTAATGCTGCTAAAGATTTAGAATTTACACCTTTTGATGATAAATCTAAATTTGTTGAAGTAGATGGAACAACTTTAAGATGGGATCCAAGAGAAATAACAAATCCTTTACTAGGATCAGTACACGATCCTATATATCAAGGAAGTAAGAGGGATTTAGCGGATATTGGAGTACCAGAACCAAAGCCAGGTTTAGTAACAGAGGCTCATGGAGGAGTATTATTTATAGATGAAATAGGAGAACTTGATAATATTCTTCAAAATAAACTTTTAAAAGTATTAGAAGATAAGAGAGTTGAATTTTCATCATCATATTACGATCCAGATGATGAAAAAACTCCTAAATATATAAAATACTTATTTGAAAAGGGAGCTCCAGCGGATTTCGTTTTAATCGGTGCAACAACAAGAGAACCTGGGGAAATAAATCCTGCTCTTAGATCAAGATGTACAGAGGTTTATTTTGAGCCACTTGGAGTTAAAGATATTCAAGATATAGTAAGAAATGCTGCTAAAAAGCTTGGGGTTTCATTAGAAAAAGAGGTTCCAGAGTATATAAGCAGGTTTACTATAGAGGGAAGAAAAGCTGTAAATATACTTACTGATGCTTATGGATTTGCATTATACAAGAGAAAGAATAAGCCTAAAAAGTTAAAAATAACTTTAAAAGATGTAGAGGAAGTAGTATCAATAGGAAGATATACTCCGTTTGAAATAGTAGAAAATCATACTGAATATGAAGTTGGTCATATATATGGTTTAGGAGTAAGTGGATTTATAGGTTCAACACTAGAAATAGAAGCATCAGTTTTTGAAGCAAAGAAAAAGGGTGCAGGAACTGTAAGATTTAATGAGACTGCAGGAAGTATGGCTAAAGATTCAGTATACAATGCAGCTTCAGTAATAAGAAAACTTACTGATAAAGATATAAAAGATTATGATATTCATGTTAATGTAGTTGGTGGAGGAAAAATAGATGGTCCATCAGCAGGTGCAGCAATAACAGTTTGTATAATAAGTGCTTTATTAAATAAACCTTTAAGACAAGATGTTGCTATTACCGGGGAAATATCATTAAGAGGAAAGGTTAAGCCTGTTGGAGGAATATTTGAAAAAATATATGGTGCAAGAAGAAAAGGAATAAAATTAGCTATTGTGCCAGAAGATAATAAAAATGATATTCCAAAAGGATTAACTGATATAGAAGTTAAAACTGCAAAAACTATTGAAGATGTAATTAATTTAGTTTTTGAATAATAAAGTAAAGAAGATTTTAATCTTCTTTACTTTATTTTATTATTTTTATTATATAGATTATATGATAAAATTAAAATTTGGAAGGAGGTATAAGCATGGAAACAACAGTTAATAAAACATTGCCACAAAGTATAGAAGCGGAACAATCAGTAATTGGTTCTATGATTATTGATAGAAGTGCAATAGCTCAGGCTGCTGAAGGACTAGAAGAAAATGATTTTTATAGAGACAGTCATAAAGTTTTATTTAAAAGCATACTTGATATGTTTAAAAAGGATATGGCTGTAGATTTAGTTACTGTACTTGAGGAGTTAAAAGCTAACGATATGTTAGAAAGAGCTGGCGGTGTTACATATGTAACAGAAATAACATCATCTGTACCAACTACAGCTAACCTTTCTTCTTATATAAAGATAGTTCAAGAAAAATCAACTCTTAGAAAGCTTATAAAAGCTTCAACTTCTATTATTGAAGAAAGTTATAATAAACAAGGAGAAGTTGAAGATGTATTAGATGCAGCAGAAAAAAGAATATTTGATATAGCAGAAAAAAGAACCACAAGTGATTTTGAACCTTTAAATCAAGTTCTTGAAAGAGGATTCATTGAAATAGAAAGATTATTTAATAATAAGGGTGAAATAACAGGAGTAGGATCTGGATTTGTAGATTTAGATGCGAAAACTTCAGGATTCCAAAAAGGTGATATGGTTCTTATAGCTGCAAGACCATCAATGGGTAAAACAACATTTGCACTAAATATTGCAGAATATGCAGCACTTAGAGAAGGTAAAAGTGTAGTTATATTTTCTTTAGAAATGTCTAAAGAACAATTGGCATATAAGCTTTTATGTTCAGAAGCAAATGTTGATATGTTAAAGCTTAGAACAGGTGCTTTAGATGATAAAGATTGGGAGAATATAGCAAGAGCTACAGGGCCATTGTCTAAAGCAAAGATATATATAGATGACACTGCAGGGGTTTCTGTAATGGAAATGAGATCAAAATGTAGGAGATTAAAGATAGAGTATGGTATAGATTTAATTCTTATAGATTATCTTCAACTTATGTCAGGATCTTCATCAGAGAGTAGACAACAAGAAGTATCAGAAATATCTAGATCTATAAAAGCATTAGCAAAGGAAATGGAATGTCCAGTTATAGCATTATCTCAGTTATCTCGTGCACCAGAACAAAGGGCCGATCATAGACCGATGCTATCTGACCTTAGAGAATCTGGTTCAATAGAACAAGATGCTGACCTTGTTATGTTTTTATATAGGGATGAATATTATAATAAGGAAACTGAAGATAAAAATGTAGGGGAATGTATAATAGCAAAGCAAAGAAATGGTCCTGTTGGAACTGTTAAATTAGCTTGGCTTGGTCAATTTAGTAAATTTGGAAATTTAGATACTATACATACAGAATAATTATTTACAACTACTATGAAAAGCTCACCGTATGAGGTGAGTTTTCTTTATAATAAATTAAAATTGGAGGATTGATTATGATTAAAAAAATAGGATTTATAGGTTGTGGTAACATGGGAAGTTCAATGCTTGGAGGATTAATAAGCAAAGGATTTTCTAATAATGAAGATATTATAGTCTCAACTAGAAGTGAAAAATCAAAAGAAAGATTAGAGAAGCAATATAGAGTTAATGCAACAGTACATAATGAAGAAGTTGTTGAATTTGCTGATGTATTAATTCTTGCAGTAAAACCTTACATGTATAAAGATGTTATTGGTAAAATAAAAGAACATATAACTAAAGATAAAATAATAATAAGTATTGCAGCTGGAATAGATTTAGAAGATTTACATGAAATGATAGGAGAAGATTATAAAATAATAAAAACTATGCCAAATACACCTGCTTTAGTAGGAGAAGGAATGTCTGCTATATGTCCTAATTCAAATATTAATGATGAAGAACTAGAATATGTTTGTAATATGTTTAATTCATTTGGTAAATATGAAATACTTTCAGAAGAGGATTTTCATGGATTTATAGCACTTTGTGGATCATCACCAGCATATGTATTTATGTTTATAGAGGCTATGGCTGATGAAGCTGTAAAACTTGGTATTCCAAGAAATAAGGCATACAAAATGGCGGCTCAAAGTGTACTAGGTTCAGCAAAAATGGTGTTAGAAACAGGTAAACACCCTGGAGAATTAAAGGATATGGTATGTTCACCAAAAGGTACAACTATAGAAGCAGTATGTGAACTTGAAAGGCTTGGTTTTAGAAATTCTATAATAGGAGCTATGGATAAATGCGCAGATAAATCAAAAAATATGTAATAAATTTATTTTTATATGTTGACAAAGTAAAAAATAGAATATATACTATAGTTAGTGATAATCAATATCAATTAGAAAGCGTAAGAATTTTGAATTGGTTATATACTGGACACACAGAACACACATAAAAAAACATTAACGCGAAAAACTCCTCTTAATTATTAAGTTAAGAGAAAAAACCTTAGATTCCACAGGTCTAAGGTTTTTTCTGTTACTTTTAATTATATACGAATTATTTATTAAATTTATAGAAAAATATTCGATAATATGTTGATTTACAACTTCCAGTTTGTTACTATATTCATGGAGATTATAAAAATCTAGATAATTTATATTAATTTATTTAATTAATGTAAATAATAAAGTTAGTGAATAATAGGTCTAAGAAGACTTATAATCCAAAGGAGGCAAATAATATGTCAGCATTTATAGTAGTAGGAGCCCAATGGGGAGATGAAGGAAAAGGTAAAATGACAGATTACCTTGCAGAAGAGGCAGATGTTGTCGTTAGATTCCAAGGAGGAAATAATGCAGGTCATACTGTAGTTGTTGGAGATAAAGAATATAAGCTTCACTTAATACCTTCAGGAATACTATATGATGATAAGGTTAATGTTATTGGAAATGGTGTAGTTGTTGATCCAAAGGCATTATTTGAAGAAATAGAATATTTAGAAGGTGTTGGAGTTAAGGTAACACCAGAAAAATTAATGATAAGTGATAGAGCACAACTTATAATGCCATATCACAAAGTATTAGATAGATTAAAAGAAAAAGCTAGAGGAAAAAATGATATCGGAACAACAGGAAAAGGTATCGGACCATGTTATACAGATAAATATGAAAGATCAGGAATAAGAGTTTGTGATCTTATGCATGAAAATGTATTTGAAGAAAAATTAAGAGAAAATGTAGAAGCTAAAAATGCATACATAACAAAAGTTTTAGGTGGAGAACCTTTAAGCTTTGAAGAAATATTCAATGAATATAAAGATCTTGCTAAAAGGTTAAGACCATTTGTAAAAGATACATCAGTTCAAGTTTATGATTCAATCAAGGCTAACAAAGATGTATTATTTGAAGGTGCTCAAGGTATGCTTCTTGATATTGACTATGGAACATATCCATATGTAACATCATCAAATACAACTGCTGGTGGTGTAGCTAGTGGTTCAGGAATAGGACCAAATATGATAACTAATTCAGTTGGTATAGCTAAGGCTTATACAACAAGAGTTGGTAAAGGACCATTTCCAACTGAATTAAATGATGAAATTGGTGATTGGATAAGAGAAAAAGGACATGAATATGGAGTTACTACTGGTAGATCAAGAAGATGTGGATGGTTAGATTTAGTTATACTTAAAACATCAGTTAGAGTAAGTGGATTAACTTCACTTGCAGTAACAAAAATAGATACATTAGCAGGACTTGATAAAATAAAGGTTTGTACAGGATATAAGTTTAATGGAGAAGTTATTGATTACTTCCCAGCTAGCTTAGAAGATCTTGCAAATTGTGAGCCAGTATATGAAGAATTCGATGGATGGGATGATAGTGTTGCAGATGCAAGAAGCTACGAAGAACTTCCAGAGAATGCTAAGAAGTATATTGAAAGAATAGAGGAATTTACAGATACAAGAGTATCTATAGTTTCAGTTGGTCCAAAGAGAGACCAAACAATGAGAGTTAAGGAAATTTAATTCCGACTTAAGAACTTGACTTTAATAAATGTATAAAATATAATTTTTTTATAGATGATATTTATGTACTAAAATTATTAAAGAGGTGAATTTATGATTACTAAAGATATGACAATCGGCGAAATAATAAAAAAGGACCCAACAAGAGCAGAAGTTTTAATGGCGTTTGGAATGGGTTGTGTTGGATGTCCATCAGCACAAGCTGAAACTTTAGAAGAAGCAGCTGAAGTTCATGGATTAAACTTAGAAGCTTTATTAGAAGCTTTAAACAATAAAGTGGAATATTAATAAATTTAGCAGATAGCCTAGGCTATCTGCTTTTTACTTTACATATATGTTTTTGTTAGAAGTTTGTAAAAAATAGTTTTAATATTTTATTTAGTTAATATTATATTTGCAGGCTTAATATAATTAATAATTTGTAAAAACTAAATTAATAAGTATATGGAAGATAGAAAGTTTAATTAATTTAATGTAGGATTATAATAAATAATGCTTTGAGGTGTGAGAATAATGACTAATAAATGTATTAAAGAATATACAAAACAATATGAAGTAATGTATAGAGATTCAGATTATAAATTAAGATGTAAACTTGCATCTATGGTAGATTTTTTCTGTGATATTGGTAATATTCATGCAGAGGAAGTAGGGGATTCAATAGATTTTCAATTATCACATGGATGTACTTGGGTATTTTATAAATATGATATAAATATTTATAAATATCCAAAATATAGACAGAAAATAAATGTAACAACAGTTCCATTAGGATTTAAGAAGTTTTATGCATTTAGAAAATATTTAATAAAAAATGAAGATGGAGAACTTTTAGCAGAGGCGACAGCACTATTTTTCTTAATAAATATAGAAAAGAGAAGACCAGCTAGAATACTTAAAGAGCAATATAAATTTTATGGTGAATCAGGAGATATGGAAAAAGCCATAGATATGGGAAAAATAAGAAGAATAGATAAAGAAGATCATTATAAAGAATTTCAAATAAGGTATAGTGATATAGATTCTAATACTCATGTTAATAATGTAAAATACATTGAGTGGGCTATAGAATCAGTTCCAATAGATGTTGTTAAGGATTATGAAATAGATAAATTAAAAGTAGTATTTGAAAAAGAAACAACTTATGGAAATAGAATTCATGTATCAGCAGAAGTTATAAAAGAAAATAATGAATTAATAACACTTCATAAAATTATGGATAAAGATGGTCAAGAACTTACGTTATTAGAAGCTCATTGGAGAAAATCAATATAAAATTTTAAAAATAGACTGCAAAAGCAGTCTATTTTTTTGCAATTGAATTAACTACTAAAAATGCTGAACTCCATGCCCATTGAAGATTAAAACCACCACAATCACCATCTACATCTAAGATTTCACCTGCAAAGTATAGATTTTCAACTAACTTAGATTCTAAGGTTTTTGGATTAATTTCTTTAGTATTTACACCACCTACTGTTACCTGTGCATTTTGGAATTCTTTAGTTCCTATACATTTAAATGACCAATTTTTAAGTCTTTCAATTAAAGTATTTTGATAACTCCAATCCATATCACAACAAGGAATATGAATATCGATAATTCCTATATCTTTAAGTAAAATAGGTATAAGTTTTTTATTAACTACTCCAATTAAAGAATCAGATATACTTCTATGAGAGAACATAGCAAGGTGTCCATATATAAAATTACTAACATCATCTAAAGATTTTTCAGGCATCATATCTAAGTTTATCCACACATCGTTATGTTTTTTTAATTCACGAGAAACTGTGGATGAAATTTGAAGTATTGGTGGACCAGAAATTCCGTAATCTGTGAATAATATTTCTCCGAATTCTTCTCTAATAATTTTATTGTTAGATATTAAAGATACTTTACCTTCAAATTTTATTCCTGATAATCCTTTAAGTCGAGGATAATCAAGTTTTAATTGTACTATTCCAGGCATTGTAGGAGTTATTGAGTGTCCGAGGATTTCAGATAGTTTATGCCCTGATCCATCTGAACCAGTTTTAACAGCAGATTTTCCACCACAGCAAAGTAAAAGTTTTGAACAATTAAAATTAGGAAATTCATCATTACTTGTGGATAATTTAAAAGTTTTTTTCTTGTGGATAGTTTTAACTTTACAATTTGTGTATACAGGTATGTTTCTATCTTCAAGAGCTAACCTAAAAATATCTACAACTGAAGATGCTTGTAAGGATTGTGGATAAAGTTTGCTATTTTCAAGTTGAACGATTGGAAGTCCTATAGATAAAAAGAAATTCTTGGTATCTTCTATAGAAAAACTATTTAATGCATCAATAAAGAAATTATCATTTGAACTATGATAATTTTTAAATGGATAACATATAGAAGAATTTGAAATATTACATCTACCATTTCCGGTAGTTAAAATTTTCTTACCAACTCTATCATTTCCTTCAACTATAGCAACATCTAAACCAAGATCTTTAGCTAGTATTGCAGACATAAGTCCTGAAGCACCACCGCCAACAATTATTAAATCGTGATATATCATTTTAAAACGCTCCTTAATAAATCTTTTAAATAATTCTACCATAGTAATAATTTTGATTAAAGAATGGAATATTAAAAATAGAGGTGTATATTATGAAAGTTATTGTAAAAGATAAGTATTCAGAGGATTATAATAAGCAATTTAGTGTAAGAAGAATAAATTATGATAAAGTTTTAGTATTATATCCAAATACTGAAGGAATTAAAGAATTTTATAATAAAGATGTAGAAATATTAACTGAAAATAAAATAGATGAATTTTTATTTTCTAATAAGGAACTTTTAAAAATAAGACTTCAAAGGGGAATTTCAGTATTTTTATATAAAGCTTTATTAGATGGAATAGAAATTGAGTGTAAGGAAGAATTAGATGAACTAATAATATTATTAGATACTTATTCAATAAATAAACGTAATGTTTGGGAAAAAAACTTACTCATGCTAGTTAATAATAAATTTCCTATAAAAGTTGAAGCAATTGGGAAAAAATTTAGTAGAAAGGATTATAGTTTAAAGATTAGTACTATAGAAAAAGCTGAATTTAAAGAATTATGTAATAGAGAAATTAGTAAAATAAAGAAAGAAGTTGATGAAAGAGAAAAATTAATATCAAAATATACTTTAGCTATGGAAAACCTTGAAAATCCAGGTGTTTTAAAGAATAAACCAAATAATAAAAAAGAATTTAAATTGCTAGAATAATGAATTATTAAATATAAAAAATAAAAAAAATAAAAAATTATTTAAAAAAGTGTTGACACTTAAATTGATTTTATGTAATATAGTCTATGTGATTAGCGCCAAGTAACGAATAAGCGCAGATTATAAAAAGTTTTAACATGGCTCCTTGGTCAAGCGGTTAAGACACCACCCTTTCACGGTGGTAACAGGGGT
>ERZ1463036.236-NODE-236-length-12354-cov-51.371494_pt1 | contig 12354 bp, 21 predicted proteins | sample MGYA00564485_ERZ1463036 | MGnify/ENA primary metagenome ERZ1463036 (study PRJEB39244, sample SAMEA3635127) | Helicobacter pylori | study: EMG produced TPA metagenomics assembly of PRJEB11511 data set (Assembly of a 5300-year-old Helicobacter pylori... | reverse complement strand
TATTCCACATAGCTATCTTATGCAGGTTTCTCAGATAAGGGCTGTTGCTGAAATAATAGAAATAGCTATCATCAGGAATACTTTCCACTAGGTTGTAATAGTCGTTACTTTCGACAGAAAAATCTAATTTCAAGTCGCTATTTTCTGAAATGAGTTTGAATACCCTTTTCATCTTCTTCTCCTTTCTACCGAAATTGAAGAAGATAACCTTCTTATTCTTGATGGCTTCTTCTAGTGTTCCAACATGAAAATCACATGTAGTAAGCAATCTCATCAATCGCTCATTTGCTTCCTCAGTCTTCTCAATAGATTCCCTTGCCTTAATTTTCAATGCTTCGAAGACAGCACTATTTCTTGCCGATTCACTCATGAAATACTTTTGCAGTTTCACCACATAAAGAGCCAAAGCAAGCTGCCTTGATGGCGTATGATTGTTATAGTCCTCCAACCATGCTAGCTTATCCTTATATGTTAGTGATGTTTTACCATTTGCCAACATATAGAGCAGATAGCTGTAGGAATCTTGGCAGTATATAGATACTTCCACCTTATCAAGGAAGAATAGCTCATAGTAGTACATGAAGCCATTTACTATACAGATTTCCTTATGTCCGTTAGTTATTACAGCATCATGTAATGCCGAAACCATTTCGGAATTGTAAGCTAATGGAGCTGTCATAAACGTTTCAATAGCACTATATGGATTTCCTTGATATAGTAATGGGCATAACTCGTCTGGAACATCATATTTAAGCCCAGTAACCTCACAGAACTGCTGATATGATGTAATTAATTGGTAATCTTTCAATTCGTGGCTTATAGCGTAATAGAATATGCGGTATGCAGAATACACACAATTCATAGCTCGATAGAAATCATCAGTAGCATGAAACGTTCTGAACTCTATCGTCTTTGTCTTGAAGTATGCTGAGATATTTACCGCATGACGAACAAAGCCCTTCTTAGACTGATTGGTGAAGAGATTTTGTAATTCATCAAACGTCTGTGCATTTTTAACGCCTTCGAAGTACTTCTCTGTAGGAACAGGTTGTGCATTAAATACCAGCTCATCCCAATCAGAAATATGAGCATATTTCTTGAAATATGGATAGCAAACATAGAAGAATAAAAACACCTTCTTAATCTGATCTACAGACAAATCTCCTGCATAGATGTGAACATGGGTATCAATACTCCACTTTATCTTTCCTCCTGCGACAACCATTGATTTATATACAGAGCGGAGGTCATGTAGTTCCTTTAGACAGCTAATATGTAATGGTGGGGTATTTACCTCACCACCAAATGACTTATTTGATGAACCATCAGTATTGTAAATTTGCTCATCTTTGCTCCATGAATAGCCTTCGGGTAGAGAAACCTTAGACCTTTCAAGATTGCACATTTCTATTTCAATTCCGAATGTTCTATCTTGTATGTCTCTGCAACTTTTCATGCTCTTTTATTTTAATTCTACAAAAATAGAGCGGCTAGAGGGACTCGAACCTTCGACCTTAACATTGGGAATGTGACGCTCTGACCGACTGAGCTATACCCGCAAAAGAGCTGAGAGTTGGGACTGCACCAACGACCTCAATGATGGTTTCATTGCGCTCTACTAACTGAGCGATCTACGCTTAGTCAAACAAATTACTATACACGCAAAAATGCTCGTCTTTCCGAGCCGTCAACCATACGGTATATTAATGTTCTTTACTAAAACAAACTCTGTTCTATGTATGTTGGATTCCTGGAAACCCCATACTCTTGGATTTGAAGACCTAATTTCTCGTTCATCCATTTTGCAACCAAATGACGATGGCAAAAATCGTCAGGCTTTTCGTAGCAGCAAAGAGCTACATCTTTGCCATTTGCCAACTTCTCTATGTTGGAGAGGAATACTTTTGGGTCTCTATGAGCTAATATTTCTGAGAAGAAACGCTTTTCGTAATCCTCATGGTCTTTTGAGTTGTGCAAGATGTCGTATGATGGTGATACCATTTTCAACGAAGGTCCTACATACCACTTAGGAGGATATAATGCAATTCCTATAACTACAATGTTCTCCTTGTGTAACTTCTTGCTGTTTGCGAAATATGATGTGTAAATTTTCATATCTTGTAATTTTTTGCAAATATACTTAATTTTATTTGAATAACAAATAGAAAGCTTAGGATTTTCTACCCTAATACTATTTTTATACTTTTCTCCTTGAAATCGTCTCCGTCAAGAATTATTTCTTGATTACGATACATTTCTTCAACCTTTTCTCTTGCAGATTTAGCTGTAGATGATTCAATTTCTATCGTACGTGACAGAATCTCTTGAACTTCTATTTTATAGATTCTCTTTTCCATTGCTCTTTGTTTTTTAAATGTCGTTATAATGAAGACCTTCACCCTCTTCTAATACATGGTCTTCGTTTTCTACTAATTCTGAGAGGGATAACCAGCATCCACGATAAAGGGCTTTCTTGAGCTCTTGATAACGTTTTTCTGCAACTTCCTTATCGGTGATGAGGGATTCTTTAAGTTGGTCCTCTGTATAGAGATACACTTGAACTCCACTTTTCGTTTAGATACCATTTTACCATGATATTGACTTCTCCGTGATGTCGAGGGCTGAATGTTTATATATTTATTACGTCTATTCCTTTCTTAGGATTCTTGGTAGCTCTTTCCAAGCTAACCTTACCATTGAATACCCCCTTTACAAGTGCGTAGAATGAAGTGCGTTTAATACCATTCTCTTCTGTGGTAGGTATCTTTCCATAGCGTTCGCAAGTAATACCTTTGTCTGTAAGGATAGTGTTGATTTCCATCATTCCGTAGTAGGACTCCTCGAAACGCTGTTGAATTACATTGCCGCTTACCTTAACTTGGTTGCCTTTCTGAAGGTTCAGCTCTGGCTTCAAGCTATCTTCGTAAGCCTTGACAAGGAAGAAGACATAGACCTCTTGACCTTGATAACAATAGAAGTTCTTTGCTACGGTAACCATGTCTTCTTCAAACTCTGTTTTAGGGTGTATCTTTGCCCCGAACTCGCAAACCGCCTTCACGTAAGCTTCATCCACCTTCAAATTGTCACTATTCAAGATAGTGTCGATTCCCTCCAAAGTTGACGAACGGTAACGGACGTTTTTAACCTTCGTTCCCTTCTTATAGACTGGGCAAATTTCGTACTGGGACTTGGCTGCCATGATAAGGTTCGTTTTAAGAATAGCATTCTTGTAGCTTGAATCCTTTTTGCCGCCCCATTCCTCTATGTCACCAAACTCATCATCGGTAGCATAGCTTATTCTGTAATCGTAGATTTCATAGAGCTTTTTAGTGAAATCGGATATGTAGTACATATCATTAATACCAAACTTTTTGATACACTCGCAACCTACTTGTAGTTCATTGCCAGTAGTGAAATTCTCGATTACGTAAGCGTTCTTGCACCAGTGGCCGCAATAGTCACATTTTCCGTAGTCTGCTCCGTGTTGAGGGTTCTTGAAGATAAGTTCCTTGGTAGGGCCGGCAGGAGTGAAAGCATCATCCTTGTATGTAGCAAGGAGTCTCCAACCGCTCTGCTCTGGTATGTTGATTGTGAGGTCACATACTTCATGGAAAACCTTGATTTTATGTCCGCCATTTCCATCTTCATTGATAACATGATGATAAAACAACTTCTCATAGGGCTTACCTAACAAATAAGAGAAGTCTTTTACGTTCTTACGTGTCTTATCAGCAAACCTCTTGAATGCGTCTACTGATTCTGATGGGATAAATGTTTTAATCGTATTCATTGCTCTTAAATTTTATATGATTTTCAAATACTTTTTTACCTCATATGTTAGGCATGAAACAGACTTGAAGCGTTTAATACCGTCAATTTCTTCCTGCATACTGAGACCTATTTTTTCAAGAATTTCCTTCTCCCTGTTTGTATAGAAATTATCTGCTAACTTAGTAAGGTCGTTGTACTTCGGTTTAACAGCTATCATGAATAGCTGGTCTTTCAGCATTTCTTTCTTTTCTCTAGCTGTCCTTTCTTCTTTTGCCTTGCTTACTCTCCTGTGATTCATCTTAACCCATAGTTTACAGAACTCGTCTTTGTCAAGGTCGCTATTCATATAAACAATTTCAATGGCAGCGTATTCAGTAGCATCTACTGACATTCCTACTCTTTTTGTAAACTCTTGTTGTGTCATTGCTCTTTAACTTTAAGTTGTTATTGTTTTAATTATCTATTGCAAAGGTAGTCATTTTTTTACAATTGACCAAATTTAAGACTCTGTAATTTACTGATAACCAATAGTTTAACTTTGGCTAACTTTTAAGCAAAAAGGATTTTAACATTTAACCCAATTTCAGCTGTAACACTCTAATTCCGAAAATATGAGTAAGTATATGGAGAGAAAATTTGACTTGCTTAGAAGGTATAGAAAACGGCATATAACCTATTTTTTAAGATTATATGCCGTTAGATAGTTCTCAATCTTTTTTAACGCCTTTTGGTGTTTAGCTTTAATCCTTTTCTTTTGTTCGGTATCTTCATTATTCCGACTTATATTATGGAGTAAGTCATTTATCTTTACCTTTAAGGCTATAATGTTGCCTGATGTAATTATTCGTGAAAGATATTCGCCGTACGATTCGTCTTCTGTATGAGTAAGCAAGTCTAAGGTGTTGATCATGTTCTTATCTACGCCCAACTTCGCTAAATCAGTAAAGGAGCAATTTGTATCTTCTAAAATATCATGCAAGACACCGGCAATTCTTTCAGCCTCATTATTACCCATAAGAGCAACCGATAACGGATGGAGTATAAAGGGGTTCCCGTCTAAGTCTTTTTGACCTTTATGGTATCTAGACGCTATTTCTACTGCTTCCTCAAAATTTATCATATTCTTCTTTTGTTATTTCCTTTCCGTAACGAATGCTTTCTCTAATAAAAGCAGAAGTGAAGTCCCCCAGTTTCTCTGTTTTGCATTTACGTTTGGAGTTGCACATTATCACACCTTTGGTTATAAACAGTCTTATTGCCAATTCTTCATAATCATCGTAAATATACATATGACCTTTTTGGGGTAATGCCTTCCAAATTTCTAACTCATTCATATTAAATATTTTATCGGCTGTAAAGTTAGTTATTTATATTCAATTATACAAGTATTTAACTTTGTTTATCTGAAGTGTGAGTAATATTCTTCAGAGAGTCTTTTTAGTCTTTCTATCCTTGGTAGGTCTGTTACTTTGTTTAACAGCCTTATTTCTTCATAATATTTATGTCCTAATCCTCCTTGCATTTTGGTTTCCATTCGTATCTTATTCCACAACTCTTCTCCGAGTATTCTTTTTGAATTTACTTCCGTTTCTTTAGCATATATCATTTTGGCTGTATTTACCTGAATCTCTGCCACTATATTGTTTGACATAGATAGGTTTATGATATTTCCACTATACCCATTGAATATTTCTGCTTTTTGTTCCTTGTGTCTAATGAATGTGTCTAAATGCTTTAAATTAAAGACTACTTCCTTTATCTTGTCTTTATCAACAATAATAGTACTTCTCACTGCATCTTTGATGTCAGTGATGTTGCTATTCTCTGTAAGGAGCTTTCTGTACATAGAAGAAAACGATTTATAATTAACTGGTGTTACTATTCCTCCAACCTTTTCTGATATGGTTTCTCCGATTGTTTTAAAATTATTACCAATTTCCCTCGCTTTTCCTACCAATATGGCACAATCTCTAACATTTTTGTTGTCACGGAGCCAATATGGCAATGTCCCTCTTCGGCTTGAAGATAGTATCCGTAGACAATTTTTATCTATCCATGAGCCAAGTCCACTTGGCAATGGCATATAGTTATTAACACGTTGTTTGGAATTATAATATTCTTCATCACTCATTACTATAGGTATGACATAACACATGCAGTTAGGATGCCATCCTAAGAAAACAAAGTCTTTGGGGTATCTTCCTATCAGATCATCACAGATGTCGGGTGCAGGATGGCGTTTGCTCAACTTAATCTCATATCCCAATATGAAATCAAATTGTTTCCATCTTGTCTGCTCTGCCTTTCGATAAGCCATGTTTATCTCGGTTCTTGCCAGACGTATCGAAGCGTATTGACAGTCAAGACAACTTACTGCTTTTCCATATCTCTCAGCATAGTCTGCTTTCATTGAAGGAAAGTCTGAGAGATATTTACTTATCCTCTTACTAAGGACTACTGCTGATTGCCCTTTGTCTATTGCAGTTGAAATCGTTTGCTCCATTTCTTTCTTCAATGCCTGTGATTGCAACCATAGTTTTTGAGAGAGATTCATACCCCTATCTACTCTTTGTTGAAAAGCTTCCAAGGCTTCTGAGTTAGGTTGAAAATACCTATTGTATTTATCACCTTCTTTTTCGAAATCATAAGCACGAAGAACCTTACTAGCTAAAAGGTCTTGCATTATATTACTTTCTTTCCACTCGTTTGAAGTTCCCGAATAGATGAGACCATACATTTGTGTTACGTAGTCAGACATCAAATTATTGATAGTCTGATTTAATTCTGGATAATTTCTAAAAAGAAATTCCTCTGAACCTTCAAAATTAGTACCATCTATAGAAATGGCCATTTGATTTGCTATTCTATCATAAATGCTCTGAACCTGCGACATATACTTGATTAGTCGCAAGTTCAGAGCATTGTATGCTTTCTTCTGATTTGGTGTCTTGGGCTTCATTTATTTCGGCTTAAAATGGTCGTTTACACATACCCTTTGGTATAATACTGCGTATTTCTCAAAAGGACATGTAGCAAGTGTAGACTGTCCAGTTACACTTTTATTACGTGGATTGGAAACATGAGTACATCTATAACAGAACTTGTCGGTCTTTTTTTGTATAGCGACTGTTTTCTTTTTAGGCATAAGAGAAATTTTTACATTGTCTGTTCGCCAATATTGAATGCTACTTGTTGTGCCAATGCTGATGCTGCTTGGTCTTTCCTAATCTCCTCTAAGGTGGACATCGGGTTCTTAGACTGACCGAGCTTTACGATTGATTCTAACTGACTTTCGACTGGCAGTCCTCCGTTGGCTTTCATTCTTACATTAATTGAATTATTCTCGTCTTCTGGAATATATGGAGTGATAATGTGTTTGCATGTTACATTATCAATCTCATTAGCCCATGATTGATTCATCTGTTTCAAGAAAGCTTTAATGACATTGAATTCTCGTTCAAAACATTCTTTCCATGCTCCAGATTCTTCTATGATTCTAAGTCTTGCTTCCGTGAACAATGTTTGTCTTGCATCATAGCCTATATTGCCGAGCCCTTTCATATTGTCGAAAGAGATATCCGGCATCTGAGAAAGCATCCAATATAATTTCAAAAGTGTATTGGTCTGATTAATTACAGCATCTTGTGATTGATTCCATGAGACATAAGAAATATCGCCATCACTTTCTACGCGCCATATACGGCTGCTTTCTCCCTTCTTCTCTTTTCCTATGATTCCTCCCTTCACTTTTACTATAGGGGCTGAATTGTAAGATATGACATTACCATTACGAGAGAGACTATATTCCAATTCATGTCGTATACCACCAAGTCCGTCATAGACAGGAAATGGGCGCCATAGATAAACACCTGGAATCTTGTTGATTATTATCTTCTCTCCGCTTTCTATAGTTCCATCTTCCATAACTTGTGCAGTTGTTTCCTCCCATGTGTTTCCTTGATTATCTTTTTCCCATACAAAATGTCGGTCTTCCGTATAGGTTTCAAAGATTGTGATTGTCTTGGTTTTTGATACCACTTTATCATATTCAAATGATATAGCTATCATATCATCAAGCTCATTTATGATAGGATACAATCTCACTCCATCCATAGGAGAGAAGGTTTTGCACTTTAGCTTATATCTGCACGGGAAACCGTATATGGTATTTTCTCTCTTGACTGTATACCATATAGTGAACATCTCACAAGCAGCATAATAAGCGATTCCACGTTTAAAGTTCATGGTATCAATATGTGCATTTTCGTAAATCTTTTCTATTGCGCCTATAATAGCTGTTTGAGTGTCATTTGAAGGTTTGTTGTATCCACGTTTTACAGGTATGGCAAATGTAAATTGATTAAAACGGCTTGCAAGTAATTTATCCAAGCCGATAGCAATACGTGAAGACTTCTCTCCATTCTCTTTATCTTTCAAACTCAATGTGTCTGTTAGAACTTCATGGTTAGAAGTCTCATAAGTTTTAAGCAAAACACTCCATAAGGGAACACATACTGTTCTCTTCTTCAGTTCGTTAATTTTCTGGTCTATAGTATTTGCACTACCAAGAATTTCCTTTATATCCATATTTGCGGCTTTTTTGCAAATATACTAAAAGTATTTGAATAACACATACTTTTATGGAAATATTCAAATTGTTTATTCTGAGTATGTACTATATTGTTCCGTGTCTGGTCTCGAACCCGATGTGCGCCTGTCGCTCACGGTCTATAATTCTTAATGTTTTGGTTATTGTTTGGGAGACTACTTTCCCCATTCGGATTAAATAATATCGAGTGACACTCTATCTTTCACGTCAACTCCCACTAGGCAGGTGGACGGGTTCTTGAGAACATGGACTGATACCTGATGATATTTCCTTGCATACTCGTGCATCTTCTGTCGTGCTTCCTCGGGTGTTAGTTCATGATAGAACGTTGTGGTGCCGAAGTTCACACGGAACAGATAGCATTTACAATTCTTTTTCATAATGTGTATGTTTTATTGTTAATATTAGCTCCGTGCTACTGTTTCGACTTTTCGTAATAGCATGACACCTTGTAGCCGTTCTTGATGAGGATGTTAAGCAGTGTCAGTGCGCTCTTGTGGTAGAGGTTCAGTTCGATGCTTACAACTTCGTCAGTGAATAGCCGTTTGCCACTTTTGATGATGTTATTGCAGTGCTTTTTGTCAGCGAAGAAATTATACACGAGGTATCTTTCTTCTCCATCAAGTTCAAACTCGCTGATAAAGATAGCGAGGGCGTTGCCTGCATAGATGTTCACATCGTAGGTTCTTTCTTTCTGCTTGATGGTTACCTTGCCCATCTTGTCAGTCCATTTCCATTGTAATGCCATAATTCGTATGTTATAACGTTTATCTTTATCATATGCCCAAACTTTCTACAAGATACTTAATTTCGCTGTCCGATAATTCAATGTTCTGAGAATGTTTGAATTTGATTATTTCTTTTATTCCGATTACTTCTTCCACAGCTTGATAAGCCATAGCATCTGTATCATGTCCTTTATCGAGAGCAACGATTATGTTGTGCGCAAAAATTGTAATCATATCTTTTGCTACAGTTTTAACGCTTTCTATTTCTTTGCGCAAAACCTCGGTTTCTCTGTTGAATGTACAACCGCATTCAATAGCAAAATCATTCTTTATATTCTCGCACATTTTGTCAATGTCAGCACCAAATTTCTGTGCAAAATAAGTATCACCCTTAAGCGATTGCAATACTTCTATTTCTTCTTGTTTTGTCATTGTTGTGTCTCCTTTTACATCTATGTTTATAGATGTATCTTTAAATCTGTTGACTTTAAATTATCACCTGCTTTTCGTGCGAGTTCTATAGCCTCCTCTATGCTGTGCGTTTTGACGTACATCGTGACTCCTCGCTTTCGGCTGTAATAGGTGTAAACTATGTACTTTTTCATAGCTGTTATATTTAGAATATATTAATAGCTGTATTACTCTTTGTCACTACGTATAGCTTTCCGCTTATACCTTTGAGGATAAGTCCGTTAATACCGTTGACACCTTTAGAATATCCGACCCTATAATATCCTTCTGGGATAGCTTCTCTACTGAGGCTATTTGAAATGTCTATCGCATCACCTTGTTTGACGAGGTTCTTGATAAATTTCTGTGTGTACTTATTCATAATGTGTGTTATATCTTTATTATTACTTTTCTTTTATACTATCAAACAAAACAAAATCCATAGAAGCATATTTTTTTGCGTATTGTGGTACAGGTGGAAGAAGTACAGCATATACGAACCGAGCGTCTGATAATCTTTTATCAGGTTTTCTATCTTCGACTATGTCTTTAGCTTCCATAAACATTCCACCAAAAGTTTTGCTTTTCATTTCTATCTCTTCAAGATATGTGTCATAAGTTAGATATAAAGTTCCTACTATTCTCATAATATTGGTCATTTTTAAATTATTTCAATCTAGCCCACTCTTCAAATGTGCGGTAATAACCGGTTCTGATGAACAGCATATCTCCACTACCATCACCCCACCAATCGTTACAGTGTGAAATGTATCTGCCTATCTGATTGTGATTTGTAGGGCATAGCTTCTTATACATAGAACGGAACATAGAAGACACCTTTCTTCCGCTGAAATGTCCAGCCCTCTTAGCGTCATTGGTGCAGTAACCGTACATTCTAACGGTTTCTACTTTGTTATTCTCGTCAAGAAACTCCCAATCGCTATCGCCCCATGAACCGTAGTTGATGGTGTCTTTGAGTAGCTGCTGTTCGTCTGATGTCAGAACTGAAACGATTTTCTGTATTTGATTATTTGTAGCTTCCATAATCGTTTTAATGTTTTGAAATGTAAAAGATATAAGGCGTTATAAAGAAACTTGCTTATAACGCCTTATATAGAGCAATTAGGGCTTTAGTCTGTAGTGAATGTAAAGCCTGGAAGTTGTATGTAATTTTTTAATGCAAATCTTGCATTAGGCGTAAGCTGTCGCTGCCATGCTTTGTTTTTAGGAGACCATTTGAAAGCATTTCCCTTCAACATAGACCTTGTCTCACTATTTGGTATCTCATCGAAATATATACGTATACGCTCATCTGAATTACATATAACAACTTTACCACCGTCAAACTTATATTCTTTGTCTTCCGATGTTGCCATAGATGTATGGCGCTTAATAGCCTGCTCTGTGTCTTTAATTTTGGCAAGATTATTTGAGAGTTGATATGTTTGAAAACCTTTCTTCATGAATGAATACGGAGGTTCTGCCATTAACCCGTTTATTGAACTCTCGGACAATCCGAGAGCTTCGAGTTCTTCACGCTGTTCTTCGTCTGACAACTTTGCATTTCTGACGATTTTGTTCACAGCTTTCATCTTATCTTGCAAGTCTGTAAGCGTTTCAAGCTTGTTCTGCAAGCGTTCTACTTCTGCCCATCCTGTTAAACGTTCTTGACGGTTTACTCGTTTTATAACCTTTTCTCTCCATGTTTCAAAACGTTCACGTGCAGAATGCTCGTAATCATTCATCTTCTGATGTCTGCGGTTGTTGAAATTACCTGCTCCCGTTACCATTACTGAGAATGTGCGACTCAAAGCTTGAAGCCATTCGCTATACTTAGAGATATAACGTTTCTCGTACTCGTTTTGCAGTTCTTCGGGGATTTGTGCTAAGAAAGAGTTCAAACCGCTCTCGCACTCTTGTAAAAGACTTGCGCCCATACGTTCTGGGTCCATACTAATACCTTGTCCTGCTCGATTTGCAAGGTCTTTGATTGCTAATACTGATTGTCTCATATACTTATATTGATAGTTGGTTAAGTAGATTTACTTCAGCTTGTTAACGAGATATTCAATCTCGTCTTCATTCAGCTCTATGTTCTTGGAATGTTTATACTTGATAATAGACTCCTTTCCAATATAACTTTCTACTATTTGGTACACTTCACCATCATCATATTTGTTAGTCGCAAGTATGATGTCATGTGCAAAGGCTAAGAGTTTACCTTCGCTTTTCTCTTGATTCGTTTTTTCCATATTTTGACAGTTTAGTTCTACAATTCTATAATTTTGTACTTTATCTCTCTATACGGGTTGTGACCATTCTCTATTGCTTTATCAAAGGCATCGCATTCGTTTTCGTAAAGACTCTTCTTGTTGTCACATACGTGACTAAGCTCTACTTTTGTAAGAAAATCTTCTCCCCAAAAATTAACCTCTTCTTTGTAGAAGGTTACTTTCAGAATTGTTACTTTATTCATTGCTCTTATCTTATTTATATTATTCCCAGAATATTTCTGTACTCTCACCAAGATGATTGAGTGCGTTTGTAAGGTCATTGATTGCCATGTGAATATCTTTTACCTCTGTATTAAGGTCAGAGCGTTTAATCCACAACTTATCGGCGACATCATACTTTTTAAGTTTTGTTGCTTGCTTAATTCCTTCCGAAAGGACTTCGATTTCTTTCTTCATTTTGGAATACTTAGAAATCAATTCCTCTCTGTTGCATTTGATTGTCTCAATTATCTTTTTCATTGCTCTTTATTTTTAAGTTGTTATTGTTTTAATTATCTATTGC
>ERZ1463036.235-NODE-235-length-12362-cov-10.213618_pt1 | contig 12362 bp, 10 predicted proteins | sample MGYA00564485_ERZ1463036 | MGnify/ENA primary metagenome ERZ1463036 (study PRJEB39244, sample SAMEA3635127) | Helicobacter pylori | study: EMG produced TPA metagenomics assembly of PRJEB11511 data set (Assembly of a 5300-year-old Helicobacter pylori... | reverse complement strand
AAAACCAAATGAAATATACTTTACAGCTGGTGGAACAGAAAGTGATAACTGGGCAATAGAAGGAGTTGCTTTCTCTAATAAACAAAAAGGAAACCACATAATAACATCTAAAATAGAACATCATGGTATACTTCATGTATGCGAATACTTAGAAAAATATCATGGATTTGAAGTAACTTACCTAGATGTTGATGCTGAAGGTAGAGTTAAGTTAGATGAATTAGAAAAAGCTATAAAAGACACTACAATATTAATAACTATAATGTTTGCAAATAACGAAATAGGAACTATACAACCTATAAAAGAAATAGGTGAAATAGCTAAAAAACATAATATAATATTCCACACAGATGCAGTTCAAGCAGCTGGAAATATTAATATAGATGTTAAAGAATTAAATATAGACTTAATGAGTATGTCTTCTCACAAGATATATGGACCTAAAGGAATAGGTGCTTTATACATCAAAACTGGAACAAAGTTACATTCATTTGTACACGGTGGAGCACAAGAAAGAAGAAGAAGAGCTGGTACTGAAAATATACCTGCAATAGTTGGATATGGAAAAGCAGCAGAAATGGCTAAAGAAAATATGGATAACCATATAGAAAGACTTACTGCATTAAGAAAAAGATTAATAGATGGAATACTTGAAAATATACCATACACAAGAGTTAACGGAAGTATGGAACATAGATTACCAGGAAATGTTAACTTCTCATTTGAATTTATAGAAGGAGAAGGAATACTATTAATGCTAGACATGTTAGGTATAGCTGCATCAAGTGGTTCTGCATGTACATCAGGTTCATTAGATCCATCACATGTTTTAATGGCTATAGGATTACCTCATGAAATAGCTCATGGTTCTTTAAGATTATCTATAGGAGACTTCACAACTGAAGAAGATATAGATTATATAATAGAACAATTACCAAAAGTTATAGAGAGACTAAGAAGTATGTCACCTCTATATGATAAATTTATAAAAGAAAACAAAGACAAATAATATCGGGAAGATTTAATATATAAAATTAAAGGAGGATAACATCATGCAATATAGTGAAAAAGTTATGGATCATTTCATGAATCCAAGAAATATAGGAGAAATAGAAAATGCTAGTGGAATAGGTGAAGTAGGAAACGCTAAATGTGGAGATATAATGAGAATATATCTTGATATAGATGAAGATACAAAAGTTATAAAAGACGTTAAATTTAAAACTTTTGGATGTGGATCTGCAATAGCTAGTTCATCAATGGCTACAGAAATGGTAAAAGGAAAAACTATACATGAAGCATTAGCAGTAACAAACAAAGCTGTTGCTGAAGCGCTAGATGGTTTACCACCAGTTAAAATGCACTGCTCAGTACTTGCTGAACAAGCTATAAAATCAGCTTTAATAGATTATTCTAAAAAGCACAATATACACATACCAGAATTAGATGGTGTTGTTATAGATGATGATCATGATCATCACCATGATATAGAAGAGGAAGAAATGTAATTTATTAAGTAATAGATGATATAATATCCCTTTTAAGTTAATACTTAAAAGGGATATTATATTTTATATATTGAAAAATTATGCTATTATCCTTTTAAAAAGTTATAAAAATATATATAATAAAGAGATAAATGTAATTAACAAAAGAAGGTGACGTTATGAAAAAAAGAGTTATGATCGGTATGAGTGGTGGAGTAGATAGCTCTGTTGCAGCATATCTTTTAAAAAAGCAAGGATATGATGTAATAGGTGTTACTATGAAACTATGGCAAGATGATGATGATGAACTTATAGAAAATGAAGGTGGATGTTGTTCATTAGCAGCTGTTGAAGATGCTAGAAAAGTTGCTGACAAGATAGGTATACCTTTTTATGTATTAAACTTTAGTGATGTATTTAAGGAAAAAGTTATAGAACCATTTATAGATGAATACTTAAATGGAAGAACTCCTAATCCTTGTATAGCTTGTAATAAGCACATAAAGTTTGATGACTTCTTTAGAAAAGCTCGTCAAATAGGGTGTGATTATGTAGCTACAGGACATTATGCGAAAATAGAAAAAGATGAAGAAAATGGAAGATTTTTACTTAAAAAATCAGTTACGGATAAAAAAGACCAAACTTATGCTTTATACAACCTAACTCAAGAACAGTTAGAACATACTTTACTTCCTATAGGAGATTATGAAAAGGATAGAGTTAGAGAAATAGCAAAAGAAATGGGCATGGATGTTCACAATAAGCCAGATAGTCAAGAAATATGCTTTGTTAAAGACAATGATTATGCTGGATATGTTAAAAAACATTCTAAAAAAAGAATTGAAGAAGGATTCTTTGTAGATACTAAAGGAAATGTATTAGGAAAACACAAAGGTATAATAAACTATACTATAGGTCAAAGAAAAGGTCTAGGAATAGCGCTTGGTAAGCCTATGTTTGTTGTTGATATAGACCCTGTTAGAAATACAGTTGTACTTGGAGATAATGAAGATATATTTAATAAAGTATTAATAGCTAAAGATGTAAACTTTATATCAATAGATGGTGTAAAAGAAGACGAACCTATAAGAGTTGAAGCTAAAATTAGATATTCAGCTAAGCCATCACCAGCTACTGTATACAAGCACGGAGAAGATGCTATAAAGATAGTATTTGATGAGCCACAAAGGGCTATAACTAAAGGTCAATCAGTTGTTATGTACAACGGTGATGTTGTAGTTGGCGGAGGAATCATAGACTTAGCTTTATAAAGCTATTTTATTAATAACTAAGATAAAATTACAAGTATTTGTGAAACAATATGAATATAAATTTATATGTGTAGCAAAATACTATTGATTATTTCAACATAATTTAGTAATATAATGTAATAAAACAAATATATTAAATGCAGTGAAAAGAAATAGTAAATTAATTGAAGCTTTACAGAGAGAGAATATTGGTGAGAGTTCTTATGATAGATTAATTGAAGCAGTCTTTGAGTATCGATTTTGAAATAATAGTATGAATCGACGGTAGTTCCGTTATAACTTAAGGTTTTCCGAAGATACTGAATATTCAGTAAGTAGGGTGGTACCGCGAGAATAAGCTCGCCCCTATACTATGTTATAGTGGCGAGCTTTTTTATATGCAAATTTGTAATACATAATTAAGGAGGATAAAATAATGCAATCACTGGGATTAAATGAAATAAGAAGTAAATTTTTAAACTTCTTTGAATCTAAAGGTCATTTAGTGCAACCAAGTTATTCACTAGTTCCACAAAATGACAAAAGTTTATTATTAATAAATGCAGGTATGGCACCGCTTAAAAACTACTTTACAGGTGCTGAAGTACCACCAAGCAAGAGAATGTCAACTTGTCAAAAATGTATAAGAACAGGTGATATAGAAAATGTAGGTGTTACAGCTAGACATGCTACATTATTTGAAATGCTAGGTAACTTCTCTTTCGGAGATTACTTTAAGCATGAAACATTAAAGTGGGGATGGGAATTTGTTACAGAACATTTAAACATACCTCAAGATAAAATATGGGTAAGTGTATACTTAGAAGATGATGAAGCTTACGAAATATGGGAAAAAGAAATAGGTATACCTAAAGAAAGAATAGTTAGACTTGGTAAAGAAGATAACTTCTGGGAAATAGGTACTGGTGCTTGTGGTCCTTGTTCAGAAATACATTTTGATAGAGGTCCTGAATATGGGTGTGACAATCCAGATTGTAAGCCAGGATGTGATTGTGATAGATACTTAGAATTCTGGAATCACGTATTCTCTCAATTTAACAAAGATGAAGATGGAAACTACAACCCACTTGAGCATAAAAACATAGATACAGGTATGGGTCTTGAAAGAATGGCTTGTATAATGCAAGGTGTTGACACTATATTTGAAGTCGATACTATAAAGCATATATTAAACTCTGTTGAAAAAATAACTAATACAACTTATGGAAAAGATGCTAAGAATGATAAATCTATAAGAATAATAACTGACCATATAAGAAGTGTTAGTTTCTTAGTATCAGATGGTGTACTTCCATCAAATGAAGGAAGAGGATACGTTCTTAGAAGATTACTTAGAAGAGCTGCTCGTAATGGAAAATTACTTGGAATGAAGGAATCATTCTTATATAAATTAGTTGACGAAGTTATAAAAGTAAGTGGAGAAGCTTACCCAGAGCTAGTTGAAAAGAGAGATTATGTACAAAAAGTTATAAGAATAGAAGAAGAAAAGTTTAATGAAACTATAGATAAAGGTATAGAAATATTAGCTTCTTATATGGAAGATTTAAGAAAAGAAGAAAAGACAGTATTAAGTGGAGAAAATGCATTCAAACTATACGATACTTATGGATTCCCTGTTGACTTAACTAGAGAAATATTAGAAGAAGAACATATGACTATAGATGAAGAAGGATTCCATGCTGAAATGGAAAAGCAAAGACAAGCAGCAAGAGATGCTAGAGGAAATATGGACTCTGTAGCTTGGGAAAAAGATGCAGTATCTCAATTAGATAAGTCTATATGCACATCATTTGAAGGATATAACAACTTAAATGAAGAAGCTACTGTTAAGGCAATAGTTAAGGATAATGAAATAGTTGAAAGTGTTGAAGCAGGTGATGAAGCTATAATAGTACTTGATAAAACTACTTTCTATCCAGAAGGTGGAGGTCAAGCAGGAGATAAAGGTACTTTAGTTAATAAAAATGAAGATATCGTAATAGATGTTGTTGATACTAAAAAAGGTCCAAACAATACTATAAAACACATAGTTGTTGTAAGAAGTGGTAAAATAAATGTAGGAGAAACTTTATTTGTTAAAGTAGATAAAGAAAGAAGAATGGCTTGTGCTAGAAACCATAGTGCTACTCACATACTTCATAAAGTATTAAAAGAAGTATTAGGAGAACATGTTAATCAAGCAGGTTCTTTAGTTACAGAAGATAGATTAAGATTTGACGTAACTCATTTTGAAGCTATAACTAAAGAGGAAATAAAAGTTATAGAAGAAAAAGTAAATGATATAATATTTGATGCTTTAGATATAACTTGTGAAAATATGAGTATAACAGATGCTAAAAATAAAGGTGCTATGGCTTTATTTGGAGAAAAATATGGTGATGAAGTAAGAGTTGTTTCTATGGGAGATTATTCTATAGAACTTTGTGGAGGAACTCACTTAACTAACACTTCTCAAATAGGAATGTTTAAGATATTATCTGAAGGTGGAGTAGCTGCAGGAGTTAGAAGAATAGAAGCTATAACAGGTAAGGCAGTTTACAACTACTTAAATGGAAAAGAAGATGTAATAGCTAATGTTTGTTCAAGCTTAAAAACTAAAGAAGATAGCTTAACTACAAGAGTAGTAGCTTTATTAGAAGAAAACAAAAACTTAGCTAAAGAATTACACGATGTTAAAACTAAGATGAGTTTACAATCAATAGAATCAGTACTTGATTCAAAGGTTGATGTAAATGGAGTTAACTTAGTTACTGCTAAATTCGAAGGAATGGATATGAATACTTTAAAAGAAGTAGCAGATAACTTAAGAGACAAATTACAAAGTGGAGTTGTTGTTTTAGCAAATGTAGCTGATGATAAGTTAAATCTTGTTGTAACTGCTACTAAGGATGCAGTAGATAAAGGAATACACTCTGGAAATATAGTTAAATCTATAGCAGCTATAGCTGGTGGAAAAGGTGGAGGAAGACCTAATATGGCTCAAGCTGGTGCACCAGATGTAGAAAAAGTAGAAGAAGTATTAAATGGAGCTAGTGAAGTTGTAAAATCTCAAATAAAATAATTTTAATAAGGGGGATTTAACATGAATAATAATTTTGATAGTACTGTGAAATTTGAAGGATTTGAATCTGAAAATATGAGTATTAGTGATACAATAAAATTTGTATATCAATCACTAGTTGAAAAGGGGTACAATCCTATAAACCAATTAATAGGATATATCTTATCAGGTGATTCTAGTTATATAACTAGTCATAACAATGCAAGGGCTGTTATAAAGAGATTTGAAAGGGATGAAATACTAGAGGAAGTAATAACACATTATCTAAATAGAAAGTAGGTCAATCTTATGAAAAAAAAGGTTGTATCAGTATTGATAACATTAATGATATTCCTAGTTTCTATTCCAAAATATAGCTTTGCCGATGAACACGGCAAAGTTATATTTATTAATATGAATAGAACTAATTTAAATACTATGCTAAGTGTACCAACTCTTAAAAAAGAATTAAAAAATAGGGGATATGTTGCCCTTATGAATATAAGAGGCGATGGAGGTACTGATGATAGAAGATCTTATGCTAGTATGGGTGCAGGAGGAAGAGTTAATGTATCTGCACAAGAGTATATAGATTTTCAAGAGTTAACTAAAGAAAATGGAAAAGTTTTTAAATCCGTAACAGGTAAAGAACCAAAGGCAATAAACAATATAGATATAAATAAATCTATAAATGATAATATAGAATATGGCCAATATGGATCAATGCTAGGTGCCCTTGGACAAACATTATCTGAAAATAATTTAAAAACAGCAGTTCTTGGAAATAGTGACAAGATTGAAAATGGAGAGCTTGTAAAAAATAGAAATATAGGCTTAGTTGCAATGGATGAGTACGGAAGAATAGATGGTGGAAACATTGATAATATTAATGTAAAAGATGAATCTATGCCGTATGGAATAAGAACAGATTATAATAAACTTATAAAAGAAACTCAAAAATATTACAATGAAAGTGATGCTATATTTGTTGACTTAGGAGATACATATAGATTAGATCAATATAGATTATTCTTAAATGATAATACATACAAAAGTATGAAGGCAAATATAGTTAAAAATATAAATAAATACCTTAAAGAAGTATTTAATATGGTAGGAGAAAATGATGTTGTATATATAAGTAGTGCATTTCCAAATGATCTAGACTACAAAAACAGAAGAAGATTATCTCCTATAATAAAGTTTGAAGGAAATAAAAAAGGATTGTTATCATCAGCAACTACTAGAAGAGAAGGAATAGTTGCTAATATAGATGTTGGTGTTGATATCTTAAATGAATTTGGGCTTAAAAATAAAAATATGGTAGGTAGAAGCTATGAATTAATTCAAAAGGATGATAACATAGGTTATATTCAACATGAATTTGTAAAAATGGTTTCAGTATCTGACATAAGAGCAAATGTAGTAAATACATTTGTTGGTATAGTGTCAGCTTCTTGGGTAATAGGAATGATTGCTATATTACTTAGAAAATATGTACCATACAAAGAACGAGTATTTAATGTATTAAAAGAGCTTATAAAATTAGGGATAATAATGCCACTAGCACTACTTCTGGCACCTGTATTTAATTTTAAGACACCTATGACTATAACAGCTGGGATAGTACTTACTACACTAATTCTTTATATATTAGGTAGAAAGCTATTTAAAGATGATATAAAGCAAATGGGATTCTTTGCTTTAGTAACTATAATTGTTATAGTTATTGACTCCGTATTTGGAACATATTTAATGAGAAACAATATAATGAGTTATGATGCTATAATAGGTGCAAGATACTACGGTATAGGTAATGAATATGAAGGAGTAACAATAGCAAGTGCTGTATTTGCTATGGCAGTGCTTCTAAATTACAAAAAAATACCTAAGTGGTTAGTAGCCCTAATGAGTATAGTAATACTAATAACAAGTGCATATCCTTCTATGGGAGCCAACGTTGGTGGTGCTATATCTGAATCAGTAGCATACTTATTATTTATACTACTTATATATGATGTAAAATTAGACTTTAAAAAGGTTATATTACTAGGAGTAGCAGCAGTAGCTGTAGTTGTAGCCTTTGCAGTATTAGATGTAGTATCAGGAAGTGAATCTCATTTATCTGTATTTGTAAATCAAATACTAGTAAATGGTCCAGGAGCTATACTACAAACATTTGGTAGAAAGATACAAATGAATATGAAGTTAGCTCAAACTAGTGTATGGGTTAATATATTACTAGCAGGAATATTTATAATTGCTATGTTTATATTCAAGCCACCTAGACACTTTAGAGAAATAGCTAAGAAATATCCTATATTATTTAAAGGATTTATTGCATCTATGGTAGGATGTATAGTTACACTTTTAGTTAATGACTCAGGAATAGTAGCAGCTTCAACTGCATCAATATATATACTTATACCAATAATAATCATAAGTATAAATATGATAATATTTAATGAAGATAATACTAAAAATTAAACCATAAAGGTCAGGTTAAAACCTGACCTATCTTAAAATTTAAGGAGAAAAAAATGCTAGACGGAAGAATAATGGGACTTGATGTTGGTGATAAGACCATAGGAGTTGCAGTTAGTGACTTAATGGGTCTTACAGCACAAGGAGTTAAAACTGTAAAGAGAATAGGTAAGAAAAAAGACATAGAAGCATTAAAAGAAATAATAAAAGAAAGACAAGTAACTAAGATAGTTTCAGGGTTACCTAAGAATATGAATGGAACATTAGGACCACAAGGTGAAAAAGTAATAAAGTTTTGTGAATTATTACAAGAAGAAACGGGAATAACAATAGAATACTGGGATGAAAGATTATCAACAGTAGCAGCAGAAAGAACACTTATACAAGGTAATGTTAGAAGAGAAAATAGAAAAAGTGTTATAGATATGGTAGCAGCTGTAATAATACTTCAAGGATACTTAGATAGACAAAGAAATTTTTAAAATATATATAAATTAACTAGTTTATGATATATAATATAGTTAATAAATAGAATTAGAGGTGGATAACATGCAAGAAAATATAATAAACTTAATCGATGAAAATGGCCAAGAAAGTGCTTTTGAAATAATATTAACACTAGAAGCAGAAGGAAAAGAATATGCTATATTAGTTCCTTTAGAAGAAGAAACAGAAGAAGCTTTAGTATTTAGAATTGACCAAGATGAAGAAGGCGAAATATTAGTTCCATTAGAAGATGACAAAGAATATGAAATAGTTGTTGATGTATACAACACATTAATGGAAGAAGAAGGATTAAACTTCGACGAAGACGAAGAATAATAAAAATACTACCTAGAAATAGGTAGTTTTTTATATATTAAGGTATTATAAACTATTTAGTTTTAGGATAATTTATAGTAGTTTAATATATAAAATTTAAAATATTTTACTGATACTTAGTTTGAGAGATTGATGCAAACATAAGTTAGATAATATATATAATTGGTAAAATGAAATATTTCGTCGATATGTCACTTAAGTATAGTGAATTTTTTGAGTAAAAATATAATAGTGAGGCAAAATATTTACAAATAAGAATAAGGAGTAATGATAATGAAAAAATTTATATTATGTCTTTTTATAATACTTATTTGTATAACACAAAAGATTGACTCATTAGAAAATAGCAATTTAGAAAATAGTAAAAATGATATTGAAAATATACTTTTAATTGGGAAAGATAGTTCAAATACTAATAAACCATCAAGGTCTGATTGTATGATAATACTAACTATAGATACTAAAAATAAAGCTCTAAGGCTTACGTCCCTAGCCAGAGATACATTAGTTAATATACCTAATATAGGATATGAAAAATTAAATCATGCATATGCTTATGGTAAGGAAAAACTACTTTTAGAAACAATAAATAATAATTTTAATTTAGATATAAAGGATTATGCAGTAGTAGATTTTAAATCATTTATAGAAATAGTAGATACTATAGGAGGGGTAGAAGTAGATGTTAGTCAGAAAGAAATAGACTACCTTAATAAAACTATAGAAGTCTGTTATGATTTAAATTCTCAAAATGAGGGTAATATAAAGTATATAGACAAAGTAGGAAATAATAAATTAAATGGATATCAAGCTCTTGCTTATGCAAGAATAAGGAAGATGGATACCATTTATAAGCGAGATGAAAGACAAAGAAAAATATTAACTGATATAGCAAATAAATTAACTAATATACCTTTAAAAGATTATCCAAAGGTTATAAGTAGTATAGTTAAACATATAGATGTAAATATATCTATTGATAAAATATTTAAATTAGCATTAATATCTCAAAAGTTAGCTAATTATGAGATAAAGCAATTGGAGTTTCCAGTAGAAAAGTATAGAGATGAAGGTATAAGCAATGAAAGTAAAAAGTATGTTATAAAGTGGGACAAAGAAGAAAATCTGAAAATTCTAAATGGTTTTATATATAACAAATAAAATGTCTATAAATTATTGACAAAATGGCCATTATCAAATAAAATAATTAATAAAGATTATCAATTGAAAACAAGGGTGATATTATATGAATACAATGGAGTTATTAAAAGATAAATTAAAAGAAACAGGATTTAAAATAACACCACAAAGAAGAGCAATAGTTGAAATACTTATAAAAAATACAGATAAACATTTAAGCAGTGAAGAAATATATGATTTAGTTAGAGTAGATTGTCCTGAAATCGGATTAGCAACAGTTTATAGAACTATGCAGTTATTAGATGATGTTGGGGTTATATCAAAGCTTAACTTAGACGATGGATGTATAAGATATGAAATATGCCTAGATAAAGAAGATAGCCATAATCACCATCATTTAATATGTAAAAACTGTTCAAAGATAATAGAGGTTAAAGAAGATTTACTAGACTCAATCGAAAGACAAATACAAGAAACATACAAATTTGAAATAATGGATCATGATTTAAAGTTTTACGGACTATGTGAAGATTGTTCTAAATAAAAATATAATTATATTTTTTACTAGATAAAAAGGCATCTATCAAAAGATAGATGCCTTTTTGATTATGGATATTTATTAAATGTGTTTACTTAATAATGTATAAAAGCTACATAAGCTATATAAATAAAAACATGTTAAATATATAAAAACATACTTAATATATGATGATAAAAGCCGATAATATAAATTATAAATATTAGAATAGTAAAGCTTTCTAAAGATACAAAAAATATAGAAGGGACATTGAATTATGACTGGTTTAATATCATTATTTTTAGGTTTTGGATTTTTATTACTAGGTTTCATGGGTGAAGGAGGGCATGCTAGTGCTCTTGTTTCTTGGACGCCTCTTGTAATAGTATTTGGAGGAACAATTGGTTCCTTAGGTACATCATTTACTCCTAAACAATTAAAAAATATAGGTAGAATTTTAAAAGTTGCTTTTACTAGAAAATCAGCAGACTTAGTAGAAGTAATAGCATATCTTAATCATGTATTAGACAAAGTAAAAAAAGAAGGTTTTTTAAGTATTGAAGCTGAAGTAGACGAAGAAGAAAAAATGGATCCTTTTATGAAAAAGGCACTTTTATCAGCTATTGATGGGGTTCACCCTGAAGAGCTTAGAAATATGTTAGAAATTGAAGCATCAATGAGTTTTAAAAGACATAAGGTTGGTGCAGCTATATTTGACTCTGCTGGAGGAACAGCACCAACTATGGGTATCGTTGGTACAGTTTTAGGTCTTATACACGTTCTTGGAGGACTAGCAAGTGCAGATATGAATGCACTAGGAGGTAGTATATCGGCTGCATTCTTAGCAACTCTTTATGGACTTGGAAGTGCCAACTTAATATTCCTTCCAATTGGAACTAGACTTAAAAATTTAGGAAAAAATGAACAATTAGAAAAAGAAATTATAATGGAAGGTATAACATTAATTCAACAAGAAGTAAGCTCAACAATATTTATAGAAACTCTTAAAGGTTTTTTAGATAAAAAGGATCAAGCTAAGTTAGAAGAAAGATATTTAGAACACGTTGAATTGGAGGGTTAATCATGCAAAAAAGAAATAGATTTGAAGAAGAAGAAGAGCATGAAAACCATGAACGTTGGTTGCTTTCCTATGCAGACTTTATAACATTATTAATGATATTTTTCATTATAATGTATGCAATGAGTAGTATAAATAAAGGGAAATATGAAAAACTTACAACTGCTTTAAATGAGGCTATGGGTGATGGAACAGCTATAGCAGATACTGGAAGCAATATGGGTGGAGAAACTGGAAATGGCCTAAGTGAAAATGAAAAGTTAGAGAAAGTAAAAGAAAAGTTAGATAAGTATCTAAAAGAAAATAATCTTTCAGGTAGTGTTAATACAACAATAGAAAAAAGAGGATTAGTTGTTAGCTTTAATGATTCATTATTCTTTAATAGTGGTAAAGCAGACGTAAAACCAGATCAAGTTAATAAACTTGTTAAAATAAGTGAGATTATAAATAAATCCTTAATAAAGGATAGTTATATAAAAGTTGAAGGTTATACAGATAATGTGCCTATGCACAATGAAATATT
>ERZ1463036.234-NODE-234-length-12363-cov-32.711001_pt1 | contig 12363 bp, 13 predicted proteins | sample MGYA00564485_ERZ1463036 | MGnify/ENA primary metagenome ERZ1463036 (study PRJEB39244, sample SAMEA3635127) | Helicobacter pylori | study: EMG produced TPA metagenomics assembly of PRJEB11511 data set (Assembly of a 5300-year-old Helicobacter pylori... | reverse complement strand
AGATCTAACGGGTGACTGGAGTTCAGACGTGTGCTCTTCCGATCTTATTATAATTACAATTGAACTTATAATGGAAAAAAATAATATACTTTAATAATAATATCTAGTCTAAATATATGATTATGATATAATTTTATTTATATAATTTAAAATTTGTGGAGGTAGAAATTTGCGTAAGAGTGGTAATTGATAGTACTAGTTATATACCTAAAATATTAGGAAAAGTTTAGGTATAGAAGTAGTTTCATTAAGTGTAATATTTAATGGAAAAAGGTACAGGGAAATAGATTTAACAAATGATGAATTTTTTTTTAATGATGAATGAAAATGGAGAGATACCAACATCATTACAACCAAATATAAGGGAAGTGAAAGAAACTTTTCAAAATATTATAAATCAAGGTGATAAGATTGTAGAGATATTTATATCATCAGATATGAGTGAAACTTATCAATCGGCTAAAATGATTAAAGATATGATATTGGAAGAAAATGAAAATGCACAAATAGAAATTATAGATTCAAGAAGTAATTGTATGCAAATGGGTTATGCTGTAATTGAAGCTGTAAAGGCAGCTAAGTCAGTAGAGGATATATTAGATGTTGCTAATAAAGCAAAAAGTGTTATAAGCAATAGTAGATTTTTGTTTATATCCGAAGCAATAAAGTATTTAAAAAAGGTGGAAGAATTGGAGGAGGAGTTGCTCTTTTAGGAAATATATTAAAAATTATTTCTATTCTTACGGTAACAGATGAAAAACAACAGTTTTTCAAAAAGTTAGAACTAGGAAAAAAAGCAATAAATACTATGATAAATCAAATGTTTGAAGATATACATGAAAAAGATTTTTGTCATATAACAGTTCATCATATAAACTGTGAAGATGATGGAATTATATTAAAAGAATAGATAGAAGAAAAGTTAAGAGTTAATAGATGAAAGAGATATGTTATTGTACAACCTATAGGGCCTATTATCGGCTTACATGTTGGAGCAGGAAGTATAGGAATTGCATATTATACTAAAGGTTAAAGAAGTAAGAGGAGCTATTATGAATAAAATATTAAATATAGATAAAAGATTTTATAAAAAGGTTGCTATTATAGCTTTACCTATTGTTATACAAAATTTTATAACGTCATCCTTAAATATAGTAGATACTATGATGATTGGGAAACTTGGAGAAAATGAAATTGCTGCAGTTGGAATAGCAAATCAATACTTTTTCTTACTTAGTATATTAATGATGGGATTATTTAGTGGTATAGGAATTTTTGTATCTCAATACTTTGGAAAAAAAGATAATGAAAATATAAAAAAGTTAATTGGAATAGGAATTGTATGTGCAATTGTTATGGGAAGCATATTTACTATTACAGCTCAAATATTTCCAGAAGGCATAATTGGAATATTTAATAAAGATTTTGAAGTTATAAAACTTGGTGTTGAATACCTTACAATAGTATCGCTAAGTTATATTTTTACTACTATTACGTTTAATTATGGAATAGCGTTAAGATGTATAGAAAAAACAACTATACCTATGATAGGAAGCTCAATAGCTTTAATAATTAACACTGTACTTAATTATATACTTATATTTGGTTATTTTGGAATGCCAGAGCTTGGTGTTAAAGGTGCAGCAATAGCAACATTAATTGCAAGAATAATTGAATTTTTAATAATTATAGGTTACGTTTATTATAGTAATAATATTTTAGCTGGAAATTTAAAAGAGTTATTTTCTTTTGATTTATCTTTTGTAAAGAAAATATATATAACAGTTCTTCCAGTAGTTTTAAATGAAGCTTGTTGGGGATTTGGTTCTGTTATGTATAATATTATTTATGGAAGAATAGGAACGCAAGCTATAGCATCTGTCCAGATTGCAACAACTATAAATAATTTATTTATGGTAATTATTTTTGGTATAGGAAATGCTGCTTTAGTTATGGTTGGAGCACAAGTTGGTAGAGGAGACGAAGAAAAGGCTGATGAGTATGGAAAGAATTGTATTAAACTTGGATGTTTAATTGGACTAATTATAGCAATAGCATTATCTTTATGCGCAAGTTCAATAATATCTATATATGATGTTTCAGAGCAAGTTAAAATTTGGTCAAGGTATATAATATATGCAACATCAATTGTTATGGTTATAAGAGTTTATAATATAATAGCAATAGTAGGAGTAATGAGAGGTGGAGGAGATGTTAAAGCTTCATTTCTTATAGAGAGTATAACTATGTGGTTTATAGGAGTACCGCTTGCATTATTAGGAGCATTTGTTTTTAAATTACCAGTTTATTTGGTTTATGCTCTTTGTACATTTGAGGAAATAAGTAAGGGGATTGCTTGCTTTAAAAGAATATCATCAAGGAATTGGATAAAAAATTTAGTATCTGAAGGATAAAGGTAAAAGAGGGGTTTATGGAAAAAATAATATTATATATAATTGCTGCTTTTTTTGTAATAGGAGCAGTTGATTATTTTTTAGGAAATAAATTAAAACTTGGAATGTGTTTTGAAGAAGGAATAAAAAATATGGGAGCATTAGCTATATCAATGGTTGGAATTATATCTTTAACTCCAGTTATAGCATCTTGGCTTCAAAGTGCATTAATGCCAATTTCAAATTATATAAATATAGACCCATCTATATTTGTATCAACTATAATTGCTATAGATATGGGAGCATTTAGTATAGCAAATGATATAGCATTAAATAGTAATATGATTTATTTCTCAGGAGTTTTAATGGCATCTATATTAGGGTGTACTTTAAGTTTCACCCTGCCATTAGCTCTTGGAATTATAAAGAAAGAAAGCTTGAAGGAATTTTTATTAGGAATAATATTTGGTATAGCAGTTCTGCCTTTAGGTTTATTTTTAGCAGGAATATTTCTAAAAATACCTATTAAGATTATATTATTAAATTTAATTCCTTTATTTATAATTTCTATACTTATGATTATTGGTATAGTTTATTTTAAAGACTTAACGATAAATATATTAATTAAACTTTCAAAAGGAATTTTGTTTCTAAGTATACTTGGATTTGTAATTGTAGGATTTCAACAAATATCAGGAGTTATAATATTTAAGGAATTAATGCCACTTAAAGATACTTTGTCTATAGTTGGTAATATTGCAATATTCTTAGGTGGAGCATATGTAATGTTAGAGGTTATAAATAAATTTTTAAATAAGTACTTGCAAAATATAGCTAATAAATTTAGTGTAAATAAATATTCTATAACAGCTTTTATTGGAAGTTTGGCATCAGCTATAATAATATTTACCTCATTTGAAAAATTAGATAAGAGAGGGAAAATATTATGTAGTGCTTTTTCTGTTAGTGGTGCATATGTACTTGGTGGACAACTTGGGTTTGTAGCAAGTGAGGCAAAAGAAGTTATAGGAATTTATATATTTACAAAATTATTTTGTGGAATATTAGCATTAGCTATAGCTATGATATACTTGAAAAAGAAAATTAAGTCATAGTTTAGAAGGGTTGATTTTATGAATAACAGAATAAAAACTATAATAATAGCTATAATTACAGTTATTGTTTCTATACTTATAATAAATTTTTTTACTAAAGATAGGGAAGGTGTTATAAGTGGTACTATAACTGTAGTTACTGATAAATATACTAATGAATATCTATCTGAATTAGCAGAGAATTATATGAATGGGCATAGTAGAACTAAAATAAATATTGAATTAATAGATAATATTAAAGATTTAGATAATAAATTTAAAGAAGGTAAAAAAGACAACCTTCCTAATATAGCTATTTTAAATAGTTATGAGTTAGATTATTTAAAGAATAAATATAAGTTAAATTTTGAAAATGAGGAAGATTTATTAAATATATATAAAAGAAATTTTACAAAAAGTAGTCTTCAACAAATAACTATTGACGGAAAAGAAATGGGTATTCCATTAACAACTAATCCTTTAGTTTTATATTTAAGAGAGGATATATTAAAACAATATGGATATAAAAGTTCTGATATAAATACATGGGATGGCTTTATTGAAGTATCCAAAAATATTTATAAAAAAAGTAATGGTAAATATAAGGGGTTAAGTACAATAGATGATGATTATGAAAATCTTATAAAGGTACTTATTATGCAGAATATTGATTATTTTAATAATAAAGAAGAAGTTATAAAGTCAGTAAAAAAGGATTATAAAAACTTAGAAGACAATAAAATTTTAGCTAGAGAAGGTGATGACTTTTTTGCTATAATTTCATCAATAAATACTATGAAAACACTTAAAGGTTTAAGAAGAAAGTGTGAGTGGACTGTAAATGATATTCCAGCTTATAAAATTGGATCAAATAGATTTTATGTGGCTGATGGATATAGTTCATTTGTAATTAATAATGATAAAAAAAATAGAGAACTTATAAATAGTTTTTCTGAATATATGATTACAAATACAGATATAGCATTAGAGTATGCGCTTAATGGAGATTTGTTTCCAACATATATTTATGCTTATAACAATAAAGAAATAGAGAAGAGTATGAATAATTTTATAGGAAAGAGCCCTCTTGTTGTAATGAGTAATATATCAAAGAAGGCTCCTAAAATAAAAAATTATAATTTATATAAAGAAGTTAAAAAAGAGCTATTAAAATAAGGAATTTAATATATTTTCGTAAGCGTTAATTGTATTAAGTGCTGTTTGCCTCCAAGAAAATTGGAGGCTTCTTTTATATGCTTTATCTTCTAATTTTGTTCTTAAATCTTTATCTTCTAAAATTTTAAATATATTTTCAGATAAACTATCATTATTTAAAGGGTTAATAAGTATAGCACAATCACTTGTAACCTCTGGTATTGAGGTTGTGTTAGAGGTTATAACTGCAGTTTTACAACTCATTGCTTCAAGTGGTGGAAGACCAAAACCTTCATAATAAGAAGGATATACAAATAAATCAGCGCCACTATATAAAATTGGTAGATAGGAGTCTTCTACAAATCCTGTAAAAATTATATCATCAATAATATTTAAATCTTCAGCATATTTTTTTAAGTTAAGTCCCTCATCTTTTAATGATCCAACTAATACTAATTTATATCTATTAGTTAAGTTTTTATTTATTTTTTTAAAAGAGTCAATTATTCCTTTTACGTTTTTTCTAGCACTAAATCCACCTATATATAATAAATATGGAGTATCAAAGTTATATTTGTTGTTGACTATTTTTCTTGATATAGCTTTATCATGAGGATAAAACTCAGAATTTGCTGATAAGTGTGTAACGAATATTTTATTTTCTGGATAGCCTTTAAAAAATCTTAAAATATCTTTTTTTGAGTATTCTGAAACAGTAATTATTCCTTTTGCGTTTTCTATTATATCAGGCATAGTTTTTAAGAATTTTTTTAAATACGATTGGCCAACTGTTTCAGGCATTATATAGGGTATTAAATCATGAATTGTAACTACTGTATTTATATTTTCATCTAATGGTGAACCTATTCCATTTTGAGGTATGTGATATAATTCTAAGTTTCTTTCTTTAATAATGTTTGGAATATAATATTTATCAAAAAAATTAGAGCGCCTTCCAGAGCAATGTATTAGTTCAGTATTATTATTTAAAAAGATTGGATCAACTTTTCCAGTCCAGATAAGTGTGAATAAAGAATTTTTATCTAAGTTTATCATTTCAGAAATTAAGTTTTTAGTATAGGTACCTATTCCTGTACCACCATGTAAATTAACACTTCTAGAATCTATACAAATTTTCATTAAAACACCTCGAATTAGCTATATATTATAAAATATTATGAATAACATATTTTGTGAATAAAATCACATTAAATTAAATGAACTCATATAATGAAAGATAAATAAGATGGGGAGTGTATTTTATGAATGAAAATAATGTGAAAGTACTCATAGAAAAAGAATATGGTATAGAAGTTAAAAGTATTATAAAGCATAAAAATACTTTTAAGATAAATGGAAATAGTGGATATTGCTTTAAGGTTTTAAATTATGAGTTTGGTCATTCATATTATATAATTTCAGCTATTAAACATTTAAATAATAAAGGCTTTAGTACTGTACTTAATATAATTAAGACAAGGAACGGATTAGATTATGTTGAATTAAATGAATGTGGATATGGGTATTTAACAGAGTGGTTTGAATCTAGGGTAAGTAATTATAATGATTTAAGTGAACTAAAAAATGTATCAAGAGAATTATCTAAATTGCATATAGCAAGTAGAGATTTTAATATAACTCCTATGATGACACCAAGGATATATTGGTTTTCATGGATAAATGTATTTAAAACTAGAAAAGAAGAAATATATGACTTTGCAAAAAGAATAAATCAAAAAGCTCATAAAAATAAATTTGATGAAGTATTTTTAAAAAATTTAAATGAGCAGATAGCAATTGCAGATAAAAGTATTAAGGGACTTATAAATAGTAATTATGTTGAGATAATGGAAAGGCATATGTTAAAAAGAGAGTTTTGCCATCATGATTATGCAAATCATAATATTTTAATAGGGAAAAACAATGAAATTAAAATAATAGATTTTGATTATTGTATACTAGACAGTCATATTCATGATTTAGCTTCATTACTTATAAGAGCTATGAAATATAATAGGTGGGATAAAAATAAGGCAAACGTAATATTAGATGCTTATTCAGAAAATATAGAAATAAGTAAAGATGAATTAAATGTTATAAAAGAATTTATAAGATTTCCACAGGACTTTTGGCAAAGGGGTCTTCAAATGTATTGGGAACAACAACCTTGGGGAGAGGAATTTATTTTAGGTAAGCTTAATAAATATTTAGAAGATAGAAAATATAGAGATGAGTTTATTGAAAATTTTTTTAGGTAAGGGGAAATGATAATGAATGAGGGAGCTTTAAAAAAGTATTTATTAGAGAAGGATATACATTTAATTGGAGATTATTTTAAAAGAGATAGTTCTAAAATCAATGTATCATCACAAATTGATTTAATTATTAAGTTGCAAGATGTTCTTATGGGATATCATTCAATAGAAAAAAATAGTATATTAAGTGAAATTGGTAAAAGAGTAGATAGATTGGTTGTTAGTAATAAGAAGTTAGAAAATATTATTTCAAGAGATAACTTTTATGGAAGGTTAATACTTGCTAGAGCAAAAATTGAACTTGATAAATTGGATAATATATATCTTGAAGATATATATAAAAGAGCTATGAAAAAAGATGAAATATGCATAGATAAAGTTGATGAAACAAATTTAAGAGTGATGGAAAAAGTTGAGGTTGGTAAAATTAAGAAAATTTCATTTAATATAGTAGAAGATGATTTTATAAATTACCTTTTAAAAATTAAAAAAAAGTCTAGTAAAGATGACTTGAAAAATTATGCTGAAGAATATGTTGAGAAAAATAATTTAAGCAAAGATAGCCTAAATTATATAAATTGTATGGTTAATATACCACATGAAGGTATCAAATATTTATATAAAAATAGATTTAATTTAAATGAATGTAAAGATGATATTAAGAAGATAGTAGAAAAAGAACTTGAATTTTAAGGAGGACTATTATGGGAAAGGATAGATACTCAGAAAGGAAAAATCTCTGTAGGTACGACCTTAGTAAAAAGTTTTTTGATGAAATAGGAATAAGTATTTTAGATGTTACACCACTTAGAAAATTATTTATGTTAACGACTGAAGATGGCAAGAAACTTTTGAAAAAAGTTGAGTATAATGAAGATAAGATAAATTTCATTGGAAGATCTATTGAATATATTAATGATGATTTTAAAAATATAATGAATATGAATAAAATAAATAAAGATAAAGAATTTATAAATTGGAATGGAGAGAATTATATACTAATGGATTTAATAGAGGGAAGGGAAGCATCTATCAATAATCCATTAGAGGTTGAAATGTGTATTGATGCTGTTGCAAAATTTCATAAGGCATCTTATGGAATAATTAATTATTTAAATGCTAAAGATACTGTGTGCATATATGGAGAAGATTTGTTTAACTATTATAAAAATGCTGAAGAAGATATGTTAGATATAAAAAGATGGGTAAGTTTATATAGTTATAAAAATGATTTTGATAAGTTATTTATGGAAACTTGTGATGAGTATATATTTGAGTTATCAAAGGCTAAAGATATGCTTTGGATTAGTAATTATGATAAGCTTATAAATGACAATAAATTTATATCACTTTGTCACAATGATCTTGCAAATCATAACTTTATAATAAATGATTCAGGTGTAAATATAATAGACTTAGATTACTCAACAATTGACTTAAGAGCTTTAGATATTTCAGACTTTATATTAAAATGGATAAAAAATAGTACATTTAGTATTGAAAAATGCAAAAAGATTATAGATACTTATAATAAAGTGATACCACTTACAGAAGAAGAATATAAGCTGATATATATATTTATGAGTTTTCCAAGGGATATATATTCAATAATAAAATCATATTATCATAAAAACAAAGAATGGGATGAAGAAATATTTTTGCATAGATTTAAAACAAAATTAGAAAATGATATATTTAGAAGAAAGTTTCTAAGTGATTATAAAATGCTTTATAAAGAAGAATTAGCTAAATAAATAAGGGTGCAGTATTTGCACCCTTATTTATTTATTATAGAATTATAAGCATTTATTGTATTTTGAGCTGTTCTTTCCCAAGAGAATTGTTTACTTCTAATAATAGACTTTTTAACCATAGCAAGTACAAGTAGACTATCACTTAAAACTCTTTCCATAGCATGACTTAATTCATGAGGGTCATTAGGATTTATAAGTAATGCAGAATCGTAACATACTTCAGGTAATGAAGTTACATTAGAAGTTATAACTGGTGTTCCACAAGCCATTGCCTCTATTGGAGGAAGACCAAATCCCTCATAAAAAGAAGGATATACTAACATTTCTGATGCATTATAAAAATAAGGTAAATATTCTAATGGGATAAAACCAGTAAATATAACATCATTAAGTACATTAAGTTCTCTAGCTCTATTTAAATAGAGATTATATGATATTCCTTTTTTACCTGTTATAACTAACTTTGTATTTTTTCTGTAAGGTAAAGGAAGTAGAGAATATGCTTCTATAAGTCCTAATATATTTTTTCTAGGACTAAATCCACCAACATATAATATAAAATCTGATTTTATATTATATTTATTTTCTAATATTTTTTTACATTGATTCTTTCCAAGTGGTTTATAAATTTTTTCGGCAGCTAAATGAGTAACAAATATTTTTTCCATTGGAAAATTAAATTCTTTGTGTATATCTCTTTTAGAAAATTCTGAAACTGTTATAATTCCATCACATTGTTTTAGAATATTTGGCATATCATTATTAAAAATTTTCAAATATCTTTTACTAACTGTTTCAGGCATTTTTAGAGGAATTATATCATGCAATGTAATTACTTTTTTACAGTTTACATTATCAGATAATCCAACACCATTTTGGGGAACGTGATACAAATCAATATTACTATTTGATAAAATATTTGGAACTCTAACTTCATCCCAAAAATTTTCACTAAGCAGTTCATTAACCTTTTCAATTTTAAAGTTTCTATTTAAATTTTTAAACTCAGGGTTTTCAGGTGTGAAAATTAAATAATCATTATTAAAATCTATATAATTTAAGCTTTTTATTAACTGATGAGTATAAGTACCAATGCCTGTTCCTCTATACCATTTTGCAGCTCTTCCATCAATTCCAACTCTCATTATTTAATCCTTTCAAATTATTGTTAATTTTATTATATTTTTATAAGTTAGAAAGTGTTAATAAAATAAATATAATGTACATATAAATATTAAGGGGGTGGTTAAAATGATGAGAGAGTTTGAAATAGAAAGACAATTCGATATAGAAATAGAAACTCTAAAAGCGAGTAAAGGCGTATATTATTTAAAAACAAATAAAGGGGAGAGATGTTTAAAGAAAATAAATTATGGACCACAAAAATTATTATTTGTATGTGGTGCTAAAGAGCATTTAATAAAAAATGGATTTGATAAAATAGATAGATATTTTTTAAATACTGATGGAGAGCCGTATGCATTAGTAAATGAAGATTTATATACTTTATCTAATTGGATTGAAGGAAGAGAATGTGATTTTCATGAAATAGAAGATGTTAAAATTGCAGCTGAAACATTAGCTAAGTTACATGAGGCATCAAAAGGATATGATCCACCTGAAAATTCAAAATTAAAAAGTGATTTAGGCAGATGGGTAAATCTTATGCAAAAGAGAGTTAAATCACTAGATAAAATGAGAGATATGGTTAGAAAGAAACATCATAAAAGCGATTTTGATTTAATATATATTAAGTCAATGGAATTTTATAAAGAAATGGGAAAAGAAGCATTTAATACATTAGAAAGTTCAAATTATCTTGAACTTTGTGAAATTGCTGAAAATGATAAAAGTTTATGTCATCATGATTTTACTTATCATAATATAATAATTGATAAGAATAATGATGTTAATGTTATAGATTTTGATTATTGTAAAAGAGAAATAAGAGTATTTGATATATCAAATTTTATTACTAAAGTTTTAAAAAGAGTTGAGTGGAATTTTGAATATGCAAAATCAATAATAGAATCCTATAATAACATATCTCCATTAAGAGAAGATGAATACAAGGTTTTATATGCTTACTTACAATTTCCACAAAGATATTGGAGATTAGCTAATAGATACTATTATAATGAAGTAAATTGGGGACAAAATACTTTTGCTAAGAAGCTTCAAAATATAATAGATGAAAAAGAAAATTATTTAAATTTCTTAAGTAAATTTAAAGAAGAATATAATATTAAATAAAAAAGGGCTGTTTTTTTAGCAGCCCTATTATTTTTTTAATCATAAATCTATATTAATACATATAATGAAATAATAAATAATATTTTAGAGGGTTTTATGGTTGTAGGAGATATAGTTGTAAGAAAATCATATGATAAAGATGTAACATTTAAAGTTATAGATATAAAAGAAGAAAATGGAGAAGTACGTTATATTTTAAAGGGAATTAATATAAGAATAATAGCAGATGCTAGTGTTGATGATTTAGAAAAGGTAGAAGATGATTATTCCGCTGAAAAGGATAAAATATTAAATAGCAGAGTAAGTGCTGCATTGAAGTCTGCTATATCATCAAGAGGTGAGCTTGCTAAGCATGGAGTATTAAGAGCAAGTAAAACTATAAAAAAAAGTAAGGGAAATGATGAATTAGTTTTTGGAAGACCTGGAAAAATACTTCATGTAGATGGAGATAAGGAATATATGGATACTTGTTTAAAAGTATATAAGCAATTATCTTTAGATGCAGTAGGAGTATCAATACCAGAATGTGAACAACCTAAAAAAATTGTTGATTTAGTTAAAAGAATAAAACCAGATATAGTAGTATTAACAGGGCATGATGGTGTCTTAAGAGGAACAAGAGATTATTTAGATTTAAATAATTATAGAAATTCGATTTTTTATAGAGATGCAGTTAAGGCACTTAGAGATTATAACTCTAGTTATGATGAACTAATAATTTTTGCAGGTGCTTGTCAAAGTTGCTATGAATGTATGTTAGATGCAGGAGCAAATTTTGCATCATCCCCAAGTAGAGTGCTAATTCATTGTTTGGATCCAGTATTTGTTTGCGAGAAGTTAGCATACACTAAAATAACTGATGTAGTTTCAATAAAGGATGTTATAGAAAATACAATAACAGGGATAAAAGGTGTTGGAGGTTTACAAACAAGAGGTAAGTACAGAGAGGGGTATCCTAAATCCGAGTATATAATATAAAAAGGAACTTTTAATAGTTCCTTTTTATATTTTAATTCCAATAAACATGTATAAAATTTAGTCTATATACAGATAATAAAAATGTAAATTAAATATCTAAAAAATATTGACATTATAAATGTAAAGTGTTAAAATAAAAATTTTACTTGAAATCAATTCGAAAAAATGGTATAATAATTAAAAGAAAGAGGGTGTTTTTTATGGAAAGTATTAAAACAATTGCTTCAATTAAAAAAAGTATTGAGGGACACCTTGGAGAAAAAGTTACCTTAAAAGCCAATGGAGGAAGAAAAAAAATCCTTGTTAATGATGGTGTTTTAGAAAGTATTTATCCAAGTATATTTGTAATAAGATTAGATGACGACACCCAAAGAACTGTGACATATAGTTATTCAGATGTGTTAACTCAAACGGTACAATTGCATTTTCCAGGTTAGAAAAAGACTTCGATTTATTTCGAAGTTTTTTTATGCAAAAAAAA
>ERZ1463036.233-NODE-233-length-12417-cov-9.914658_pt1 | contig 12417 bp, 12 predicted proteins | sample MGYA00564485_ERZ1463036 | MGnify/ENA primary metagenome ERZ1463036 (study PRJEB39244, sample SAMEA3635127) | Helicobacter pylori | study: EMG produced TPA metagenomics assembly of PRJEB11511 data set (Assembly of a 5300-year-old Helicobacter pylori... | reverse complement strand
TTAATATCTAATCGAGTAGGAGGTAGATAATTATTTTATCTACCGACCTCTCACAGTACCGTGCATGAGTCTGTCTAACAATTAATATAGTAAGTTTTAGGGCAAAAAGGAAATGGCTCATTGGTGTCGAATATATACTGTAAGGAGTTGATATATGATGCCATTTATTATAGGGAAGATAGATTTTAAACTAAATTATTACCTAATACTTTAGATGATTATGTTGGTGAGAATAATCCTGTAAGCGTTATTGATGCTTATGTTGATTCATTAAATTTAGAATATCTTGGATTTAAAGTATTTGATGGAGCTAGTGCCGGTCAGAAGCCATATAGACGCGAAGATATACTTAAAATATATATTTACTGTTATATAAATAGAATAAGAAGTTCTCGTAGGATGGAGACTGAAACGAAAAGAAATATTGAATTAATGTGGTTAGCAAAAAAAATCTATCCAGATCATGGAACTCTTTCAGCTTTTATGAAAAATAATAAAGGGGGTCTCTGTAGCAATGGAACAGAAACTTACAACTTAGTTACATATATTTACATATAGCATATACCTTTACATTTTTACTGATAAGCTATGGTATTGTTAATGTCTTAAAATAGCGTTTATTAAAGACTACCATTTTGAACTATACAAATAGTAGTCTGTAATATTCTAAATTCGATTTTATGAACGTTCGGAATTATTTATTGATGTTGATGAACTATAAATATTTTCAAAGTTCTTTGGAATGTCAATAAATAGTTTATCATATCTATTCCCATTTACTTTTGCATCTAAATTCCTGATGTGGTGGTAACCCGACAATGTTTAGGTAGGGCTATTGGAGAATTTGGACGTATATTCAAAACTAAATACAATCTTACTTTTATCAAAGATTCAAGGTGTAAAATACTCACACAGTATATCGTGGTGAATTTCGTGATAGTCTGACAAGAACAGTAATATACGAAAAAAAGATGTGCTGCATCAAATTATCGGGAGGGGAAAGAGGATCAGTTGGGTGCTTTAGGGCTTATAGTTAATGTAATTATTGTTTGGAATACACGTTATATGTCAGTAGCTCTTGATTCAATTAGAAATATAATTGGGGTAAAGGGGTAGAATATTTACTTAATAATTTTGTGAATTTAGCTATTATTTACATGAAAAATATTTACACTCTTATAGCCGTTTTCTGTTCCGTTACTACACAGACCCCAACATCGTGTGTACTCAATAATTTCATACTCCTCCGATAGTTCATATTCATTTTCATCATTATATTCTTTTAAGCAATCCAGATTGAATAATACAAAGGACTTGTCTTAATCCTCCTTGTGCTTTAAATAATACCAAGAAAATTTGTCATTAATATGTTCTTTGCATCTTTTACAAGTACAATCCTCAAAATTAGGAGAATTTTTTAGTCTCTCTTTGTTAGAAATTACATCTTTTGAATTTATTACTTTTTTAGGATTCGAACCTATCTCATAACTTTGAATTAAAGGTAATTCACCCAGACCTTTGGGTAAGAACGATTTAGCCTTATTAAGCAAATTCGTATAATCATTACTATCCAATCTATTTCACCTCATTTTTGTAGCTTAGTCTATTGTATATAAATTTCTAACAAATTACTTTAATGTCGCTTCTTATGAATCTTTTGGCATTGATAAAAGATTCTCTATTGCTTGACTTGTGTTTATTAATTCATCATCTTCCCTAAAAAAATTAATACGTTCATGTTGTTCATATTTTCCCAAAGAAGCTACATCTTCATATTCAAAATTAAATTGAATTATTCTGTTATGGTTATTTAATAGTTTCGAACTTAAAATAATAATAAATTCTTTACTGTTATTAGCTACCAAAGAAAACGGTGGTATAGTTGGTTTTCCATCTATTAAAAATTTTATATTAAGAGCATTTCCTGCACCAACATTAGAGACGGTATAGTGAATGATATGATATTGTCTATAAAAGGATTCGAAATTTAATGCTGCTTTGTTCTTATCTTCTTCTGCTTTTTTAAGGATATATGGTGGCTGTAGTAAACTTTTGATATTTTCGTCTCCATTGATATTATATGAAATATACACAATTAATCCTTCTTTGATAACTTTATCTATACGTATGAACTGTGGAATATATGTTGTTTGTAAGCATGGTCTAATTAATAATTTACGCTCACTCTTTTGATTTTCAACAGTAAACATTATTGTCAAAACAATTGCCATAATTGTTGCAATTGGGCTACCTTTCCAATACTCTAGTTGGCTCATATGAATTTAAAAGCGTATAAATTATTAACATACCATTCAATCTGTAAACACATCGTAAACGCTATGTTTATGCTGTAATAGGGAAGGTTCCATTATGGAAGATGGTAGAACCAACCAACAGGCGGTAGGTTCTATAAATCTATTTTCAGAACAGCAATAGCAATAGCAAATGTACATTAGAAGTATAGGTGTTAGATTACATAAAGTGAGGATAAATCAATTATTTCGTCTTGGTGATGAAGGGTAAAAATAACCCATTCACCACTAAGGCGATTTTCTATATAACAATAAATGGTAATCATAGGGGTTCAGGGATCTTTTAGCGGCAAAGTTTTGACTGTATTGAGTTAACAGTCACCGTTTTTAGCGCCACTCTCATTAACTAAATGTATCAAACACATTCTTCAACTGTACCAGGCTAGGTAACATTATTTTTTTTAGTTAATAATACTGGTGTATTTATTATAATAATTTAGTTTTTCTTGTTGAATATTTTGATCAGTTATAACGTGCATATCTTTATTAAGTGTACAAGTAATAAAAAAGTCCTGAATGCCAAACTTATTGTGGTCACACAATATATAAATTTTCTCGGTATTTTCCATAACAATTTGTTGAAGGTTACCATCTTCTTCATTTGAATTCGTTACTGATAAATTTTTAATTCCGTTAGTCCCAATAAACATCTTATTTACTTTTACTTTGGAAAGCGTTTTCTCAGCAAAAGTTCCTACAAAAACGCTTGTTTTAATTCTTATCTTTCCGCCTACCAAGATTAAATCAATATTAGAATTATTTTTAAGTAATTGGAATACAGGTAGTGAATTAGTTAGAATTCGCAATTGTTTATTGCCAATATAGTTAATAATTAGTTCTATGGTTGTACCACCGCCTAGAAATATAGTATCTCCATTCTCAATAAAACTAGCTGAAATTTTTGCAATATATATTTTTTCCTCGATATTAAGAATACTTTTCTCTAAATGAGATAATTCTGGTTGTGTAGAAGAGGGTTTAAGTCTTGCACCTCCTTGTACACGAATAATAAGCCCTCGTTTTTCTAAAGTTTCTAAATCTCTTCGTATAGTCATATTAGTGACATTAAGTTTACAAGATATTTCATTTACTTTAATATAATCTTTATTTTCTAATATATATAAAATTTTCTGCTGTCTCTCCGATTTTAGCATCTGAAGGCCTCCGTTAAATATAATAATTGTCAAAATTTTATATAAATATAGTACCACAGTTCTAAGCTGAATTCCACATTAAATGTTTTAAGATGTTCTAAGATGTACAAAGGCAAGCGAAAACCTGTTCCATTAAAACATTAATTTGTGAATTATCTAAAATAGAACGTTGACGAGTTGCTTTAAACCGTTTACAATAATATATAAGAACAAGTTAAAACTAAATGTAACATATATTTATCAGCTTAAAACAATAAGGGGCTTATGGAGGAACTTACTTATATATATTTTTAGTTGTTTCGATTATATGTTATAAAATAATACTATCAAATTGAATACAAAGGGGGGAATTAAATGGAACCATTAAAAACTAATATTAAGGATAATAAATTAGAGAAAGTTATTAAAACCAAAGGCTATGCAGTATTTGTGTGTATATTGTTAGCTTGCGGAGGCTTAATGTTTGGGTATGACAATTCTGTAATCTCTGGAGCTATCGGTTATATGACAAAATATTTTTCCTTTAATTCGGCGACAGAAGGTTGGGTAGTTTCTTCAATAACATTAGGTGCGGTGTTAGGTTCTATATTCGGAGGTACTTTAAGTGATAGATATGGGAGAAAAAAAATATTGTTACTGTCAGCTGTATTCTTTACTTTTGCGTCAATGGGGCAAGGATTTTCTTATAGTTTAATTATGTTAATTTCTTCTAGAATTCTTGCTGGTATCGCAGTAGGCATTGCCAATACAGTAACACCAATATACATATCTGAAATTGCTCCAGCTAAAATTAGAGGTGCATTGACTGCATCATATCAACTCGTTATCGTAACTGGTATTACATTAGTATTTTTCGCAAATGCTTTCGTATCAAATTCAGGTACTCCTCTATGGAATGTAACTACCGGTTGGAGAATAATGTTAACATTAGGAGCAGTTCCTGCTGTGATTTTTTTAATCGCAAATCTCTTTGTACCAGAGAGCCCACGTTGGCTTATTTCAAAAGGTAAAAATGAAAAAGCTTTAAAAATATTAAAAACAATTCGCTATTCCAATGAAGTTAGTTCAGAAGTACAAGAAATTAATACTGCTCTTAAAGAAGAGAAGAGTTTAAAAGGTATTTCTATATCTGCTATTTTTAAACCAGGAATCAATAAGATTGTCGCTATTGGTTGTATTCTTGCAGCAATGCAACATTTGACTGGTATTGATGCAATAATGTATTATGCTCCAGAGATATTAAAGCGAGCTGGATTAGGTACACAAGCGGCTTTATATAATACGATAATTATTGGTATAGTATTATTCCTTTTTACAATAGTTGCAATAGCTACAGTTGATAAATTAGGACGTAAAAAATTACTTATTATTGGCACAACTATTATGGCAATTTCTCTTACTGTTGTCGGGTTGTTGTTTCAAATGAGCAATCCACCTGTTGGATTGTTATTAACCTTTATTCTAATAAATATTGCAGGCTTTTCTATAGGAATGGGTTCAGTTATGTGGGTTGTCTTGGGTGAAATATTCCCGACTCGAATCAGAAGTTTAGCTATGTCATTATGTATGGTTTGTTTATGGGTATCTGATTATATTGTTGCACAATTTTTCCCGATTGTAATGTATCAACTTGGACCATCTGTTGCATTTTACATTTTTGCGTTTCTTGCGCTTGTAACCATTTTATTTACTTGGAAGTTCATTCCTGAAACAAAAGGAAAAACTCTTGAACAAATTGAAAAAGAGTTGCTTAGGAATTAACTAAACAATAACATACATCATATACTTACATCATAAAGCTATATTTAAAATATATTACAATTTTGTTGAATAAATAATATTTTAGATATCAGTTAAAAAGTAATTTATTAAATTAATTAAAAAAGGAGAAATTAAATTATGAAAAGAACAGAGATTAATGCTTTGATTAAGGATGCTATTAAAATTTTAAAAGAACAAAAATTTATTTTACCTCCATTTGCATTTTGGGGTCCTAATGAATGGGCTACAAAAGGAAATGAATACGATGAAATCCGCGATAATCAATTAGGATGGGATATTACAGATTTTGGAAAGGGAGATTTTAAAAAAATTGGATTGTTTTTATTTACTATAAGAAATGGGAATCAACATATGGCTAAATATATTAAACCATATGCAGAAAAAATAATGATTGTGAATGAAAATCAGATAACTCCTTATCATTTTCATTGGAGCAAAATGGAAGATATTATAAACAGAGGTGGAGGTAATCTTTTAATTAAGTTATATAATTCTACAAATGAAGGGAAAAAAGAAGACACACCAGTGATGGTACATAGTGACGGTAGAGTATATAAAGTGGATGCTGGATCAATAGTACGACTAATACCTGGAGAAAGTATTACGCTACAAACTGGGCAATATCATGCCTTTTGGGGAGAAGAAGGACATGGCAAGGTAATTGTTGGTGAAGTATCACAATGTAATGATGATTCTACAGATAATCGTTTTTATGATGAGGTTGGAAGGTTTCCAGATATTGAAGAAGATGAAGAAATTGCTTACTTATTAGGGAATGAATATCCAATAGCAAAATAATCTATGTCGTCAAAAATATATTTTATAGACTACGTAAATTATATGTTATTTATGTATAAACTTAGCTATGGCAAGGAGCTTAGTACCTTGTACACAAAATATAGAAAGGATGTGAGTATTTAGTCAGGAAGTGCATTTGAAATACCTTTTCTGACTAAATATAATAAATGAATTTCAAAGAAAAAAAAGAGTACACAGGTAATATTAATCAATTATTTTCAGTTAAAAAGTATAAGTTTATTGACGGGAAACAAAATGATGTAAAAGCTATTGATATAAGTAACGGAACGGGCATTGATCTAACCATTTTGTTAGATAAATGTATGGATTTTGCACAGATAAAATTCAAAGGTAAAAATTTAAATTTTATTACTCCAACTGGAATTGTATCACCTTATTTTTATGATGATACTAATGAGGATTGGCTAAAAACTTGGACTGCCGGGTTTTTAACAACATGCGGATTATCTAACATTGGTTCAGATTGCATAGATCAAGGTAAAAAATTTGGAATACACGGAAGATTAAGTAATACTCCTGCCGAAAATATTAATATTAGCATGGTGGAAGAAGATGATATACCAGTATTAAAGATCTCGGGTACAATGAAACAATCAGTAATGTTTGGAGAAAACTTAACTTTAAAAAGAACTATTATTTGTAGATATGGTATAAATGAAATTGAATTTGAAGATGATGTATATAATGATGGATATAAGTCACAACCAATTATGCTGTTATACCATTTCAATATGGGCTATCCATTGCTTAGCGAAGATGCAAAGCTATGTATTCCATCAAAAAAAATTAGTGGACGCAATGATCATGCACAAAAACATATTCAACACTGGAAGGAGATTACACCACCAGCAGAAAAATTTGATGAAATGTGTTATTACCATGACATTGAAGAAAATGAAAATGGAATAAGTACTGTTGGAATTGACAATGAAAAAGAAAAATTATCAGTTCGCATCCATTATGATAGGAAACTATTAGATCATTTTGTACAATGGAAAATGCTTGGTAAAGGAGAGTATGTTATGGGATTAGAACCATGCAATGCTACAATTGATGGTCGAAGTAATTCAAGAGAAAATAAATCACTAAAAGAAATTAAGCCTAGTGAACATATTATATATAAATTTAAAATTATAGTTTCCGACAAAACTTTATAGTTTTCTTCTTAAATAGCATATTGGGAGCTTTAAGTTAAAATACAAAGAAAACGGGTGATTATATGAATAAAAGAATAGCAGTTGCAGGAAATATGATTGTAGACACGATATATTCAATAGAGAGCTATCCTAAATTAGGTGAGCTAACTACTATTGATGATAATATTATGAAAGCTACAGGTGGAGCAGTATGTAATAATATTGTGAATTTAGCAAAATTAGATCCAACATTACATTTAACTGCTTTAGGAGTTGTTGGTAATGATCAAAATGGTAAGTTTATAGAAGAAACCCTTAACCTATATAAAAATATTGATACGAGTTTAATTGCACATGAGGGAATGACATCATTCACTGCCGTTATGAGTGAAAATGTTTCTAAGGAACGTACTTTTTTCCAATTTAGAGGTTCAAATGCTAAGTTTTCTGAAAGGCATATTGATTGGGAAAAGCTTAAGGATGTTAAAATTCTACATTTGGGTTATATTTTATTGCTAGATGAGTTAGATAAAGTTGATGAAATATACGGTACTAAAATGGCCAGGCTTTTAGCTAATGCACAGCAAAAAGGTATAAAGACTTCTATCGATGTGGTAAGTGATGCGGGTAATCGATTTAAAAAGATTGTGCCTCCTGCGTTAAAGTATACTGATTACTGCATAATAAATGAACTTGAAGCAGAGCAGACTGTAGGGATTAAACTTAGAGATGAAAATGGAATTATTAATGAAAATATACTTCCAGTACTAGCGGCACTTAAAAAATTAGGCGTAGCAAAATGGGCTGTTATTCATTCACCAGAAGGTGGATATGGGCTAGATTGTGAAACAGGAAAATTTGTAAAACAAAAGAGCTTACATTTACCAAATGGATTTATAAAAGGGACAACCGGTGCAGGAGATGCCTTCTGTTCGGGTGTATTATATGGAGCGTATAAAGATAAATCATTACTAGAATCAATAGAATTAGGTATTGGTTGTGCAGCTTGTTCATTATCAAAAGCTGGAGCTTCAGATGGTGTTCTTAATGTGGAAGAAACGGTCAATTTATATAAAAAGATGAGAGACTTTAAAAATTAAAAAATACTATAAGAAGGTAAAAAAATGATTGTTACATTAAAAGATGTTTTAAAAGATGCGCAAACGAATAAATATGCTGTAGGACTTTTTAACACTGTAAATTTAGAAATGGCAAAGGGGGTTATTGCTGCTGCAGAGCAAACTAAATCACCAGTTATTATTGGTACAGCAGAGGTTTTATTACCCTATTCAAGTTTAGAGGAATTAGCTTATTTTTTAGTCCCGATGGCTAAGAAAGCCACTGTTCCGGTTGTATTGCATTTAGATCATGGGTTGACTGCTGAAAAAGTGATAGAAGCTCTGACTTTAGGATTTAGTTCAGTAATGTATGATTGTTCTACATGTACTTATGAAGATAATATTGCAAAAGTAAAGGAAATGGGCAAAATAGCTAAAATATTTGGTGCTTCAATTGAAGCTGAATTGGGACATGTTGGAGCCAATGAAATTGATTCCAAATCGCATAATGATAACGATAATAGTATTTATACACAACCTAGACAGGCAAAAGAATTTGTTGATTTAACAAATGTTGATGCGCTTGCAGTTGCAATCGGTACCGCACATGGTGCATATAAGAGCACACCTAAGTTAGATATAGAACGTTTAAAAGAAATTTCTAAGGTTGTAAATGTTCCGTTAGTTTTACATGGTGGATCTGGTTTATCTGAGCAAGATTTAAAAAACTGTATTAAAAATGGGATAAGTAAAGTTAACATTTTCACAGACATCAATTGCGCTGCTGCAAAGTCTGCAGTTAATACTTACAAAGATGGAAATGGGATGACAGATCTTATGGGAAGTATTGTAAACTCAATAAAAGATGTTACTATAGCAAAAATGAAAATGTTTGGAAGCATAAATAGAGGATAAAAATAATAGTAATCAGGAAGTAATCTAAATGTCAAATTATAAGATACCAAAAACTGCAAAGATATCTATGTTAACGGGTATAAAACAAATAGTGATAAAAGAATTACCAAATATGCGTATGGAAGGCCTCAGATTAGTCTACATTAATGGAAGCAAACAAATAAATCTTTGATTAATTATTACTATACAGATAAATGAATTATCTGTATAGTAATATGATCTAATTAAAGTAGACTAATGGAAATCTGTTATTTGAAAGGAGAGTACATCACATCATATAATATAAAAAACTTCTTCAATATCTATTGGCAGTAAATCAATTACATAAAAATAACAATTCATTTAAGTCTAAAATTGTCGAAAGATATCCACTAGCAAACCTCTATTTTGTAATTTTAACTTATCAGTCAGCATTGCTGTAAATTCTAAATTAGTAAGTTTATATTTCCCATTATTTATAAAATAGTCCGAAATATTATTAATAGTTTCTAATTTTCTTCTAAGCCATGCAAGATTTATTGCATGGCTTATTCCTCTTTTAACACTATTTCCAACAGCATTAAATTTTTCACCTACTAAAGGTCATTTATCATATATAATGATATACTTAAAAGATAAAAAGGAGTAATGATATTATGTCAAAAGTCAGCAGAAAAATAGTAACTCATTTAAATGAGAAATGGGATAGTGATAAAGTATGTCCTATGTGTGGAGCCGCAAATTGGGCAATATCACCTAAAATACTAGAATTGAGAGAATTTGATAATGGGAATATTACAATAGGAGGTCACTCCTTTATATATCCAGTAATTCCAGTAAGTTGTAAAAATTGTGGTAATGTAATTTTGATTAGTGCAACAATTTCAGGAATGCTTTCAAATAATAATGATGTTAAATAATATATTTATTACTATTTTTAGTTTTATTAGGCAATTATCTCTAAAAGTACAGGATTTTAAATTATACTTACTATTACAGAGATACATAAAATGAGTAAATATTTAGTCCCATTTCAGTTTGATGTTTTATTAAAAAAATTCCTTATCTATATAAATAGAATAGGGAATTTCATTTTTTTAATCAAAGGCTTAGTTTTAATTTGCAACTCACCCCATTGATTTATACTATAGTTTTAAATTCACTACCTTTTTTTTAAAAAAACTCAAGATCAGTATTTAGATTTACAAACAGATGATTTAGAAAAAGTATTCTAATTCTATGTAAATTTAACTTATCTTAAAAATTAAACATAGCTTACTATTATAAATGGGATAAGTACTCTTGCATAGCCAATCAACATTGACATATCTCTTTTCTTTATAATTATATCTATTTGAATTATGCCTTGATAAAACTGCAAAATATATCCAAATTCATAATAATAATCTCACAACTCGATATTATAGTCAAATATTAAGACTATGATTTTGAGATAAGTTTTGAAACACTTTTGATGGTCTTTTATTATATTTTAGTATAAACCAGATCAAGTCTCAAAAACGAAGATTTATGGAACTATATTCCTTAACGGGGCTTTTGTCGGTTTTGTTGGCTCCACCCCAATTATAGTTATGCCTTATCGTTCGGTTGCCCCTCTTCGTCTGGTAACCTTCTATATGTTTTATTTTTTATGATTTACCTAAATGTACTATTTAAAATTAATAGATAAGAAAATAAAAATAAGTTACAGGGTTATGCAATCAACTATAGTATAAATTTATAAGGGGGAACCAATAAATGAAAAAAGCTTTAATATTTTTAATACTAGGTGTATCAACAGTTGCTTTGTTAACTGGCTGTAAACCTAAGGGAGATCCAGCAGTACCTATGACAGCTTATTATCAAGATATAAAAGATGGTAATCTTGAAGGTGCATATGCTCAATTAGCTGATGCTACTACGAAAACTTTACCGAAAGAAGATTTTTTAAAGTGGCAAAATTCTATGACACCTATTCAGACACTAAAATCTTTCACTATAACAAAAAGTACTGAATATAAAAATAAAGCTATTGATGGAACTACTTTTAAAAATGTTGTTGAGTTTAATGTAACTGAAAAAGCGCAAGATTTATATGAAAATAAAGAAGTTTCCATTAACTATACAAGAGATGTAGTTAATGAAAATGGAGTTTGGAAAGTTTACAAAGAAAAAATTAATATAAAAGATACTGTAGCTAAAAATATAGTTAGTTTGGCATATATGTATATAGATGGTAAAGGTCAAACTAGAGATTTAAACCAAGCATTAACTGTACTAAATGATGGTATAATGAGATGGTCAAGCGAAATTGTAACACTAGTGTAGATTAAATTTAAATTAATCATATCTTGCCTTAAATGGTGTTTTACCATTATTGAATGAATGTGGTCTTATGTGGTTGTACCAATTAAATATATAATCATTGGTAGTTTCATTAAGCATTTCGTCTGATGTGAAGCATAAATGATTCACATGTTCATTTTTGAATGTTCCATAAAAGCTTTCCATAGGTGCATTATCATAAGGGCAGCCTGCCTTACTCATACTTTGTGTAATATTATTATTAAGGCAGAAATCAGTGAATTCCTTGGAAGTAAATTGTGAACCTTGGTCACTATGGAGAATTAGATTTTCTTTTACATGGTTACTTTTTAAAGCCAATTTAAGTGTTTGTATTGCTAAGTTAGAAGTTATATTTTTGTCATTTAGAGATGCAACAATTGAACGATCATGCAAATCTAAAATAGCACAATTATAGCGTTTCGCACCATTCTTCAAAAATATGTAAGTGAAATCGGTACACCATTTTTTATTGATTTCTGGACAAGTGAAATCACGCTTTAAAAGATTTTCAAATTTCTTATGAGACTTTCCTTTAACATAAGCTGATTTTCTTTTGGTGACAATTGATTTTAAAGCTAACTCTTTCATATATTTATGAATTGTAAGGATACTATAATTAATTTTTTGCACCTCAAGTAAACTCTTCATCATTCGGTACCCCGGCTTTCCTGAATATTTATGATAGAGAGTTGCTATAGATATTAGAACATTTGATTTATTAAAATAGTATTGTTGTTTTCGTTGTTTCAAAAAATTGTAGTATGCATTGGGCGATAAATTAAATTTTTTCAGGAGCCACCTAACCCCGAATTCTTTCTTATTATATTGGATAAATCTATATATTGTTAATCTATTTCCTTGGCGAAGTCGAGTAGACCGGGGAATTTCACCCATAGCCTCTCTCGGAACCGTACGT
>ERZ1463036.232-NODE-232-length-12429-cov-27.297559_pt1 | contig 12429 bp, 12 predicted proteins | sample MGYA00564485_ERZ1463036 | MGnify/ENA primary metagenome ERZ1463036 (study PRJEB39244, sample SAMEA3635127) | Helicobacter pylori | study: EMG produced TPA metagenomics assembly of PRJEB11511 data set (Assembly of a 5300-year-old Helicobacter pylori... | reverse complement strand
CGATCTATTTAATAAGTAAATAAAATAAAGAGGAATTTAAAAATATATGTTGAATATATAAATGTAAGATATAATGAGGAGGTAATGTAAGAAAAATGCAAGAATTTTTAGTGACAGCGGTAGATATAGGAACACAAAAAATTTCTGCATCAAGTGGTATATCAAGACTAGGTGAAGAAGTTGAAATATTAGGAAGTTCTTGTGTTTACTCTAAAGGGATTGATAGAGGAAAGATAGTTGATAGTAAAGCATGTAAAGAAAGTTTTCTTGAAGTTTTATATAAATTAGAGGAAGAAATTAATGAAAAGATTTATGATATTTACATAGGGTTACCATCTTCAGATTTAAAGTTAAAAGAATATGAAATAAAAGTAACAAATACTCATAATAACTTTTTGAAAAATTTAAAAGAATCAATATTAAACTTACAAGAAAGCATAGAGTTAAGTGAAGATGAGAGAATATGTGATGTATCAATAAATTATTATAAAATAGGTGATGATGTAAAATTAGAAATTCCTAAAGATGTATTAGGAGATATATATGTTAACGTTACTGTTTTTTTATGTAATAGAGATACATTAAATAAATATAAAACTTTATGCATAGATACAAGGTATAATATTAAGGGATTTATTTCTAATATAAATTCATTAAGAAATATATTTTTATTTAAGGAAGAATTAGGCGAAAAGGCCATAGTAGATAGTGGAGCTGGATTAACTGAAATTGGTATATTTAAAGATGGAGTTATAAAGGAACTTATTTCTATTCCATTAGGTGGAAATAATATTACAAGTGATCTTTCAATATGTGCAGGTTTAACAAATAAAGAGGCTGAATTAGTTAAGTGTGAATATAGTAATAGTTATGTAAGTATTTTAAATGATGATTTACAAAAAGAAATACTTATAGATGGTAAAAGTATTCATAAGGAATTATATTTTAAAGTGTGTGAGGCAAGAATTGAAGAAATTCTTAATTATGTAAATAATGAATTAAAAAATACTAGTCATTATAACGATTTATGTAGTATAATTTTATGTAGTGATTCTTTAACCAATTTTGAAAATATAAAAGCGTTAGTAAGTGAAATGATAGATTACAAAGTTAATATAATTACAAAAAGTGATTTTAATATGCAAAATCTTTCAAATATTACTTCTTTAGCTATTGTTAAAGAGGTACATGATAGGGTAGAATTAATATGTGAAGATTTTACAAAAGATGTTAAAGGTAATACTTTAAAATTTGAGGAAATAAGTGATATTGATGTTAACGCTAATTATGAAATAGAAGATTTAGGTCACGATGATAAGAAAAAAAAGAATACTGGTATTATAGGAAAAATAAGAAGTTTACTAGAGGATATTTTCTAAAGGAGGAATTGTTTTGTTAGATTTTGAAGTTGATATGCAAGAATTAACTAATATAAAAGTCATAGGCTGTGGAGGCGGAGGAAGTAACGCTGTTAATAGAATGATAGTTGAAGGATTAAAGAATGTAGAATTTATAGCTATCAATACAGATAAACAAGCTCTTATGCTATCACATGCAAATCAAAAAATACAAATAGGTGAAAAGCTTACTAAGGGATTAGGAGCAGGAGCTAACCCTGAAATTGGACAAAAAGCAGCAGAAGAAAGTAGAGAAGAAATTACAGCAGCTATTAAAGGTGCTAACATGGTATTTATTACTGCTGGAATGGGCGGTGGAACAGGAACAGGTGCTGCACCAGTTGTTGCTGAAATTGCTAAATCATTAGAAATTCTTACAGTAGGTGTTGTAACTAAACCTTTCCCATTTGAAGGAAAGAGAAGAATGAGACATGCTGAAATGGGTATTGCAAAGTTAAAAGAAAAAGTTGATACATTAGTAATAATCCCTAATGAAAGATTATTATTTATGGCAGATAAAAAGACAACACTTTTAGACTCATTTAGATTAGCTGATGATGTTTTAAGACAAGGTGTGCAAGCGATATCAGACCTTATAACTATTCCTGGAGTGGTTAATGCAGACTTTGCCGATATAAAAGCTGTTATGTTAGATAAAGGATTAGCACATATGGGTGTTGGTCATGGAAAAGGAGATAATAGAGCATCTGATGCTGTTAAAGAGGCTATAGCTTCACCATTACTTGAAACTTCAATAGAAGGTGCAACTGGAGTTATACTTAACTTTACAGGTGGAGCAGATCTTGGAGCATTAGAAGTTTATGAAGCTGCAGATGTAGTAAGAGAAGCTGCAGATGCTGATGCAAACATAATATTTGGTGCTGTTATTGATGAAACTCTTCAAGATGAAATAAGAATTACTGTTATAGCAACAGGGTTTGAAGAAGATGGAATAGGTGCACTTCCAAAAGAAACACCTAAAGTTGAAGTGAAAAAACAAATAAGTAAACAAGTTGAAGAAACTGTTGTAGAACCAAAAGAAGAAGTTGCAGCAACTTCATCAGAGGAAACAGTAAGCTCAACTATAACTTACACTGAAGAAGATTTATCAATACCAACATTTTTAAGAAGACCAAGAAGATCAAATTAAAATTTAAAAATATTATTAAATTGGTTTTAAAAGCTTTAGATATTTATATCTAAAGCTTTATTTTTTTAGAAAAGGTTACAAAAAGGTAAAAAAGTGAGTGATTTAAAAGCCAAAAATGTTTTATGTATAAGAAAACTATGTTAAAATTAAAAATAATGAGATAAAAAATGTAAAAAAATATTTTATATGGAGAGATTGTTTATGAATAAAAAAAAGATATCAACTATGTTGTTTTTATTAGCGGCAACAACGACAACTTCATTGGCATTAAACAACGAGAAGGCTTTTGCAACTGTAAATAAATCTTCTATTCTTTCAGAACATATAATAGGAAAGGGTAAAGTTATAAATGTAGAAACTAATCTTAGAATAAGAAAAAAAGCTAGTATAAATAGTGAGATAATAGGATACTTTAAAGAAGGACAAGCTTTTGATGTTTTAGCTAAGGATGGATCATGGTATAAAATTAAAGCTGGAAAAAGTGAAGGATATATTCACAAGGATTATGCCAAAGTAACTTTAAATGATAATAATAAAAGTAATAAGGTAGATAAAGTAACTAAGCAAGGGGTAGTAGTAAATATTACAAGTGAATTAAGAGTAAGAAAAGGTGCATCAACAAGTTCAGAAACAATAGGTTACTTAAAAAATAGAAGTAAACTTGACATAATAGAAAAGTCAGGGAAATGGTACAAAATAAAATATAAAAATGGATATGGATATGTTCATGAAGATTATGTAAAAGTAACAAGTAATAATAGTAGTAGTAACAGCAATAGTAGTAATAGCAATCAGAGTAATAAACCAGCGGAAAGCGTTACAAAGCAAGGGGTAGTAGTAAATATTACAAGTGAATTAAGAGTAAGAAAAGGTGCATCAACAAGTTCAGAAACAATAGGTTACTTAAAAAATAGAAGTAAACTTGACATAATAGAAAAGTCAGGGAAATGGTACAAAATAAAATATAAAAATGGATATGGATATGTTCATGAAGATTATGTAAAAGTAACAAGTAATAATAGTAGTAGTAATAGCAATAGCAATAATAGTAATAGTAGCAATCATAATAGTAACAACAATAATAGTAGTAATAATTCTAGTGTTAATAAATATGAAGGAACAGGAAAAGTTATAAATGTTACAAGTAATTTAAGAGTAAGAAAAGGACCAGGAACACAATATGGTGTTGTAGGATATTTACTACCTGGAGAAAACTTTGATGTTAATGGAAAAGATGGAAAGTGGTATAAAATAAAAAAAGGTAGTATAAGTGGATATATTCATGAAGATTATGTTAAATTTTATCCAAAAAATAATTCTAATAGTAAACTAGAAATTAAATCGGATAATAAAGCTGAAGCAAGACCTGAATTTAAGCCTGAAGTTAAGCCTGAAAGTAAACTAAAATTAAAAGAGAGATATGGGAAAGTTAAGGTAAATAGTGAATTAAGGATTAGAGAAAAACCTAGTACTTCATCAAAAATAATAGGAAACTTAAGAAACGGAGAAATAGTTGAAATACTAAGAGAAGAAAATGGATTTTATAAAATCAAAGATTCAAGCGTAACTGGATACTCTTCAAAAGAATATATAAAAGAAGTTTCAAAAGATGATATACAAAATGAAAAGCCAAATGAAAAAAATGTTATATATACTAATTATAATATGTCAAGGGATTCATATATAAAATTACAAAAATCAAGAAACTCATCATATGATTATAATTTTTATGAAAAGTATATAAATCCAGCAAAAGCTACTAATCAATTACAATATTTAAGATTAGATGAATATAGAAATATTAGCGTTAATGGTTTAAATGATTATTTTAAAGCACATAATGCGGGAATTTTAATTGGCCATGCTAGTGCATTTGTAAATTCAGCAAAAAAATTTAATATAGATCCATTATATTTTGCAGCCCAATCAATACATGAAACAGGGTATGGAAAGAGCACTTTAGCAAAAGGAGTTAAGATAACAGAGATAGCAGATACTAATCATGCAATAAAAAATAGTAAAGATGAATTAATTGGTTATAAAATGATAAAGTTGCAAAAACCTGTAATTGTATATAATTTATTTGGAATAGGTGCATATGATAATTCTAAAGCATTTCCAAATAGAGCTTTAATACTTGGAACAACATATGCTTATAATCATGGATGGACAAGTGTTGATAAAGCAATAGAAGGTGCTGCTAATTTTGTATCAAGTAATTACGTTAATAGCTCAAAATATAAACAAAATACTTTATATAAAATGAGATATTCACCTAATGAATCATTAATGTGGCATCAATATGCAACTACACCATGGTATGCACAAGAAATAGGGCAACAAATGGAAGAAATGAAATATTTATATACAGGTAATAATGACTTTATTTATGATAAACCAAAGTTTACAGAAACAAAAATGTCTTTTAAAACAAATTTATCTATAGTTCAAAAAAAGAAAGAAAGTTTACCAGAGAGTCAAGCACATGTTTCTATAGATGATAACAAAATAAATAAATAATAATAAGGAGAGATTTTTTTAAAATCTCTCTTTTTTATTTTAAATTTGTGATTTATGAAAAATAAAAAGTTAAAAATTATTTTAATATAATATTTTATGTAATCAAATGTAAAAAAAATGATTTAAAAAGTTATGTTTATATCAATTAAATTGACAAAATTTTGAAATATATAGTTATATAATTTTATTAAGGGGGGAATGTAAGTGAATATATATATAGATATACTACTTATTGAAAATTTTTTGGTTAATTTATTTTTGTTATTAACTACTTATAAAATTATTAGGGAAAAATATTCTTTTAAAATGTGTTTACTATCAGCTATTTTAGGTTCTTTATATACATTAACAATGGTTATAGAAGAAATAAGTTTTTTATCAAATAATATAATTCAAATTATTGTAGCAATAGTTATAGCTTACATACCTCTTAATAATAAGAGGTTTATAAAGTCTTTAAAAAGTGGGATTGTATTTATAGTATCATCCTGTGTGTTAAGTGGAATTTGTTTTAAAATTGCAATTATGACTAATGAGTATTCTATAAAGAATGGTATTATTATAAATAATTTTAAAATAAAATATTTGATTTTAAGTTTATCTATATTATGTATAACATTAGAGAGAATAACAACATATATAAGAGAAAAAAATATTATTAATAATTTTTATTATGATGTTGAATTTTCTGTTGAAAATAAAAATTTAAAAATAAAAGGCTTTTTAGATTCTGGAAATGAACTTAGAGAGCCTATAACAAATTTACCATGTATATTGGTAGAAGAAGTTTATTTAAATGAAATAAATTTAGAAAATTATGGTTTATATCATATTCCTTATAGTGCTATAGGATATGATGGAATTTTAAAAGGGTTTAGAGTAGACAATATGAAACTTAAAAAAAGTGGACAAACATTTAAGGTTGTAGATGCTATATTATGTCCATGCAAAGATAATTTAAGTAGAGAAAATGATTTTAATGCATTGATACCAAGGGGAGTAATATAAATTATTATTAATATCAAGGAGGAGAATATGGTTAATATAAAACTTTTATTAAATAGGATATTTGAGAAATTAGGTTTGTGTAGAAAAAAACTTCATTATGTTGGAGGAAATGATGCATTACCACCACCTCTTAGCAAAGAAGAAGAAGAAGATTTAGTTAATAAATTAAGTGATGGAGATGAAGGAATAAGAAGTATATTAATAGAAAGAAATTTAAGATTAGTTGTATATATAGCAAGAAAGTTTGAAAATACAGGAGTATATGTAGAAGATTTAATTTCAGTTGGAACTATAGGATTAATAAAAGCAGTAAATACATTTAAACCAGATAAAAAAATAAAGCTTGCAACTTATGCATCAAGGTGTATTGAAAATGAAATACTTATGTATTTAAGAAGAAATAATAAAATAAAAGCTGAAATTTCATTTTATGAACCTCTTAATATAGATTGGGATGGAAATGAATTATTATTATCTGACATATTAGGAACTGATAATGATATTGTATATAATTTAATAGAAGATGAAGTAGATAAGCAGTTATTGCTTATTGCTCTTAAAAATTTAAATGAGAGAGAAAAAGAAATTGTTAGATTAAGATTTGGCTTAAATGGTAATAAAGAAAAAACACAAAAAGAGGTAGCCGATATACTTGGAATATCACAATCATATATATCAAGATTAGAAAAAAAGATAATAAGCAGATTAAAAAAAGAAATAAGTAAAATGGTTTAGGTTGTCTTTAGTATAAAATTTACTCCTTACGGAAATACTTTCTACTGTGATGAAATTACTTCCAAAGGAGTTGATGATTTTGATCATTAATAAAGTAGAGATATGTGGAGTAAACACTGCAAAACTTCCTATACTTAAAGAAAAGGAAAAAAGAGAACTTTTATTAAAAATGCAGTCTGGTGATAATAGCGCTAGAGAAACTTTTATAAAAGGTAATTTAAGACTTGTATTAAGTGTTATTCAAAGGTTTAATAATAGAGGCGAAAATGTTGATGATTTATTTCAAGTTGGATGTATAGGGCTTATGAAGGCTATAGATAATTTTGATTTATCTCAAAATGTTAAGTTTTCAACTTATGCTGTACCTATGATAATTGGTGAAATAAGAAGATATCTAAGAGATAACAATTCAATAAGAGTTAGCAGGTCATTAAGAGATATAGCATATAAGGCACTATTAGTTAGAGATAAACTTGTAAAAGATAACAATAGAGAGCCAAATGTTTCTCAAATTGCTAAAGAACTTGAACTTCCAAGAGAAGAAGTTGTTTTTGCATTAGATGCAATACAAGATCCAGTTTCTTTATTTGAACCTATTTATCATGATGGTGGAGATGCTATATATGTTATGGATCAAATTAGCGACTCTAAAAATACTGATGATAGTTGGCTTGAAAATATATCCATAAATGAGGCAATGAAAAAGTTAACTGATAGAGAGAAATTAATATTAAATCTTAGATTTTTTAAAGGTAGAACACAAATGGAGGTTGCAGATGAGATAGGAATATCTCAAGCTCAAGTATCTAGACTAGAAAAGACAGCACTTAAACACATGAGGAAGTATGTTTAAAAAAGAACTCTTATGAGAGTTCTTTTTTCATGTAAATATAATAATTTATAAAATAATGAATATAAATTTAACATATGGAGGTGTTATATATGGAGGAAAATCTACATTCAATAAATTCTATGAAAAGTATGGAGGTTATAGATATAAATTCTGGAACAAAATTAGGATTTATTGTAGATATAAAATTAGATTGTGAGAATGATAAAGTTGAGTCATTAATTATTCCAGGAGAAAACAAAGGATGGTTTTCGAAAGGAGAGGAAATAGAAATACCATGGGAAAATATAGAGAAGATTGGGTTAGATGTGATATTAGTTTCTATGGATAATTCAAATATTTTAGGGCGAGATGATAATATTTACAGATAGTATCTAGCCATAAAAGAGAAAAATATGTATAATAACGGTATAGAATAAGTCAATTACTGTACAGAAAGGTGGGAATTATCTATGAAATGCCCTTTTTGTTCTTTTCAAGAAAGTAAAGTAGTCGATTCAAGATCAACAGATGATAATACTACAATTAGAAGAAGAAGAGAATGTTTAAATTGCAATAAAAGATATACAACTTATGAAAAAGTAGAGGATATTCCAATTTTAGTTATAAAAAAAGATTTAACTAGAGAAAACTTTAATAAGGAAAAAATAGTAAACGGATTGATAATAGCCTGTCAAAAAAGACCTATTTCACGCAAGCAAATAGAAGATATTGCAGAAGATATTGAAAAGACTATATCAAATAAAATGATGACAGAAGTTCAATCAAATTACATAGGAGAAATGGTTATGGAAAGGCTAAAAAAGATAGATGAAGTATCTTATGTTAGATTTGCTTCTGTTTATAGGCAGTTTAAAGATATTAATACCTTTATGGAAGAAATAAATAGATTAATGAGATAAGGAATTGGCATATTAGTTCTAAAATAGAATTAGTATGCTTTTTTACGTTAAAGATAGGTAAAAAATATATTATTAAATAGATAATAAATTTAGTAAATGTTAAAATAATATTAAAAGATTTGGAGGGAAAAAATGAAAAATTTAAATTTAGATAATATTTGTAAAAAAGATGATTTTTTAGTTATTAATAATGAAAAAAGTTCAGTTGTATTTTCAACTGCTGAAAAAAATAAAAGTTTTAATAGAAATACTTTAGAAGGAATAGATACATTAAATAATTTAAAGAAAGATTTCAATGTAGATAAAATAGTATATTTAAATCAAATTCATTCAGATGAAGTTTTAATTTATAATGGTGAAGAAAATTTTAATGAAAATAGCGGTGATGGTATAATTACAAATTTAAAAAATATTTTAATTGGAGTATTTACTGCTGATTGTGTACCTGTAATTATTGTAAATGAAGAGTACGGAGTTATAGGTGCAGTCCACAGTGGATGGAAAGGAACTATTAAGTCTATAACAAAAGTTTGTTTAGATAAAATGACTGAAGTTTATGGCGTTAACCATAAAAATACTAAAGTTTATATAGGGCCTCATATAAGAAAATGCTGTTATGAAATATCAGAAGATTTAAAAGAAAAATTTATAGAAGAGAAAGATATAGATAAAGATATATTATTTGATGGAAGAAAATTAAACTTAGAAGCTTGTATAGAAAAAGATGCAAAAGATTGTGGGGTTAATGATGAAAATATAAAAAGTATACCTCTTTGTACTTATTGTGAAAAAGATATAAAATTACATTCATATAGGCAATCTGATGGATCTTACGGAAGACTATTTACATTTGCAATATTAAAATAGAGGTGATTAAGTTGTCAAAAGAAAAAATATTAATTGTAGATGATGAAGAACATATATTAGAACTTTTAAAATTCAATATAGAAAATGCGGGATATCAAGTTATTTGGGCAAATAATGGATTAGATGCACTTAATATCGCTAAAAATGAAAAGCCTCATTTAATATTATTAGATTTAATGTTACCTGGAATGGATGGATTTGATGTATGTAAAGAAATAAAAAGAAATAATGATACATGTAATATTTCTATAATAATGCTTACTGCAAAAGGAGAAGAACTAGATAAAATATTAGGCTTAGAACTTGGAGCTGATGATTATATAACAAAACCATTTTCTATAAGGGAACTTTTGGCAAGAGTTAAGGCTGTTTTAAGAAGAAGTGCTCCTTTAGAATCAAATAAAAAAGAAGATATTTATGATAATAGAAGATTAAAAATAGATTTTGAAAGACATGAAGTAACTATAAATAATAAAAAGATAGATATGACATTAAAAGAATTTGAATTATTAGAAATATTAATAAGAAATAAAGGCAAAATTTTAAAGAGAGAAATTTTATTAGATAAAATATGGGGATATGAATATATTGGAGAGACAAGAACAGTAGATGTTCATATTAGATATTTAAGAAAAAAAATAGAAGAAGATGATAAAAACCCTAAGCTTATAGAAACTATAAGAGGGGTTGGATATAGATTTAACGGGTAATATTTATGAAGAAAAAAATAATAACTTCTGTAATAATAACAGTAGTTTTTGCCTTAGTTATAATAACATCTTCATTTATGGCTCTTTACAGTATACAGGAAATAGAAAATTCTAAAAGCATGTTAAAAGAATATAACTCTATAATTTCTGAATTAGATATAGAAAATGCTAGTAAATTAGGTTTATTTAAAATAAATGGGAAAACAATAGAATTAACTATAATTGATAAAGATGGGAATATAAAATTTAATTCATCAGGAAATGAAGCAAATATAAGTTATGCTTCAATAATAAAAGAAGCTGAAAATAAAGGTGTAGGTTATTTAGATAAATATAATGAAAATAAAAAAATAAATATGATTTATTGTGGAACTAAGCTTTCTAGTGGATATACAATAATAAGTGGAGTTGAAGAGCCTACAACAAATATATTTCAAGTTAAAAATACTAAGTATTATATTATAACTTTAATAATTGTTTTATTATTATCTATAGCTTTAGCTATTAAGTTAGTTAGAATAATTGTAGATCCAATAAAACATTTAGAAAGTGTTACTTGGAAAATAGCTCATGGAAATTTACAAACAAGGGTAAATGTAGTATCAAATGATGAATTAGGACAATTAGGTAAAACATTTAATAATATGGCAGATCAGCTTCAAAGTAAAATAAATGAAGTTGTTGATAAACAAAATAGACTTGAGTCCATATTAAAATCTATGCAAAGTGGAGTTATAGCTGTAGACAATGAAGATAGAATAATAACTATAAATCCTTATGCTCAAAAGATATTTGGAATAAATGTAGATGTTACAGGAAAATATTTAAATGATTGTATAGAAGATAAAAGAATAAAAGAAATTTTAAATAATGAAACTGTTGATGAAACACAAGTTAAAATAAAAAAACCATTTAGAAGATTTTTGAAAATAAAGAAAGCTATAGTTATAAATGGGTATAAAAAAATTGGTAGAGTTATTGCAATTCAAGATATAACAGAAATGAAAAGACTTGAAAATATACGAAGTCAGTTTGTAGCTAATGTATCTCATGAATTAAAAACTCCATTAACGTCAATAAAAGGTTTTGCTGAGACATTAAGATATGTTGAAGATGAAGAAACTAAAATTAAATTTTTAGACATAATAGATAAAGAGACAGAAAGGCTTACTAGGCTTATTAGTGATATTTTAGTTCTTTCTGATTTAGAAAATAATCCAGTAGAAGAATTAGAAGAAATTTTTCCAGATGGAATAATAACAGATGCAATAAATATATTAAGTGAACATGCAAGAAAAAAGAATATATATATAAACTTTGAATCTGATAATAATGATTTTATTTTAGGACAGAAAGATAAGTTTCTTCAAATAGTTATAAACATAATAGAAAATTCTATAAAATATTCAAATAATAATACTAAAATTAATGTAAAAAGTTTTTCAGATAAAGAATATTATTATTTTAAGGTGAAAGATAATGGTATAGGAATACCAAAAGAAGACCTTCCTAGAATATTTGAACGTTTTTACAGAGTTGATAAAGCAAGAAAAAGTGGGGGTACTGGACTTGGTCTTGCAATAGTTAAACATATTGTAAAAACTTTTGGAGGAGAGATAAGTGTTGATTCTGAAGTTTCAAAGGGAACAGAATTTACATTTAAAATAAAACATATATAAATAAAAGACGAACTTTTAAAAATAAAAGTTCGTCTTTTTTATTTAATTGTTAAACTCATTTAACACTAATATAAAACAACTTAACTTTAGTATAATAATACCTTAACTTTCAAAAGATATTATTAATATATAGTTAAATTATAAAAATAAATGAGTAAAGAGATTTTTAAGAAGGTTATATTTTATGAGAAGTAAAAATGTAGCCACATTAGCAGTAGTTATTACAGGAGGATTATTTGTTGGTTGTGGAAGTACAGAAAATGGTAGCTCTATAACAATAAGTGGATCATCAGCACTTTTGCCTCTTATGGAACAATCAATAGAAAAATTTAATGAAATAAAACTTGGAAATACTATAAATGCACAAGCAGGAGGTTCAGGAACCGGACTTACTTAAGTTTTAGAAGATTCTGTTAATATAGGAAACTCAGATGTTTACGTAGAAGATAAGCTTACAAAGGAACAACAAGTCAATTAGTATATCAAAAAAATGTTGACTATGGAACAAGAATACATGGAATAAAAGATAAGAAGAGAATTGTATATAATGACTAACATAGTAAAAGAACAAATAAAATGTAGTATGCAAGCATTAAAGCTAAAAGATGAAA